>Ga0183260_10000034_pt1 | contig 84074 bp, 79 predicted proteins | sample AntDrymUQ4972206_2_FD_129768 | JGI IMG/M metagenome (GOLD analysis project Ga0183260, IMG submission 129768) | Polar desert sand microbial communities from Dry Valleys, Antarctica - metaG UQ497 (22.06) (version 2) (version 2) | ecosystem: Environmental > Terrestrial > Soil > Desert | place...
ACCGCATCGACCAGCAGCAACACACCATCGACCATCGACAACACGCGCTCGACTTCTCCGCCAAAGTCCGCATGTCCCGGCGTGTCGACAATGTTGATGTGCGTGCCTTCGTAATCGACCGCGCAGTTTTTCGCAAGAATTGTGATGCCGCGCTCGCGCTCGAGATCGTTGCTGTCCATGACGCGCTCGGTCATCTGCTGGTTTTCGCGGAAGGTTCCGGATTGCTGCAGCAGCTTGTCGACCAGCGTTGTCTTGCCGTGATCAACGTGCGCGATGATCGCGACGTTGCGGATTGGGCGTTTCATTAAAGGCTCTTTTCGCTTGAGATCAATCGTTCGGGCTCGACCACACCCCACTCGCTGATGGTGGCCGTGCCAAGTAGTTCGTTTCCGCCATACACGCGCACGCGGCGTCCGCGCGGCTCGGCATCCAGTGCCAGCCGTTGGCCAAGCCGAAACCGAGCTGCCAGAGTGGTGTCGAGTTTCACAACCTCCAAACTCGCAAGCAACTCGTCTTCCGGAAGCAAACGTGCACGTCGTGCATCGAGCGACATCGACTCCAGATTGGTTAGCGTCACCGCCTCTTCGACATTGAGCTGTCCGGCCCTCGTCCGGCGCAGCGCGGATAAATGGGCTCCGCATCCAAGCACACGTCCAATGTCTTCTGCCAATACCCGCACGTACGTTCCTTTGCTGCAGTCAACGTCAACCGTGATCGCATCATCGAGCTGCTCGATCAGCGCTAACCTCGACACCGTAATCGAGCGCGTCAGTCGCTCGACTTCAATCCCCGCGCGCGCCAGCTTGTAGAGGGGCTGACCAGCCTGCTTGATCGCAGAATGCATCGGCGGCATCTGGTCAGAAGTCCCGACAAAGCGTGCCAGCGCGTTGTCCAGCTCTCCGCGCGACACGTCGACTTTGCTTGATACAGTGACCACGCCTTCCGCGTCGCCCGTCGTCGTGGTCACCCCAAGCCTGATAGTGGCTCGATAGGACTTGTCCGCGTTTAACAAGTCGGCCGAAAACTTTGTCGCTTCGCCTAACGTGATCGGAAGCAGACCCGTAGCCATGGGGTCGAGCGTGCCGGTGTGTCCCGCTTTGCATGCATTGAGCAGTCGACGCACGATCTGCAACGCCGTGTTGGAGCCAATGCCACCCGGTTTGTCGAGCAGCAGCACGCCGTTGACGCGTTCGCCGCGCGACCTCTTCACCAAACACTCCTACCCGGAAAGATCCTTGTTGGCCTGATCAATCAGCCGATCGATCTCAATGCCGCGCACGACCGATTCATCATGCACAAATGTCAGACGCGGGATCGTGTGAATCGTCAACCGCTTGAAAAGCAACGAATGAAAATACCCTGCCTTGTTATTCAGAATCTGCTGTGCCGCTTCGACCGGCGCACCGATGATCGTGAAATAAACCTTCGCGTGGGCATAGTCGGGCGTCACTTCGACCCCAGTCAACGTCACCAGTCCGGCGCGCTCGACCGATACTTCGCGTTGAATCATTTCGGCCAAATCGCGCTGAATCTGGTCGGCGATGCGAAGGCCGCGGCCGGGTTTGGTTGCTGGTTTCATTAATCACAGGCACGACGATTGGCTGGCACCTATGAAAGCGTCCGCGCCACTTCGTGCACCTCGAAAATCTCAAGCTGATCGCGCTCTTTGATGTCGTCGTAACCCTTGAGACTCAAACCGCACTCAAAGCCAGCCTTGACTTCGCGTACGTCGTCCTTGAAGCGCTTCAGCGAATCGAGCTCGCCGGTCCAGATCACGACGTTGTCGCGCAACAGACGCGCTTTCGCGGTCCTGCGCGCGACACCATCGAGCACCATGCAGCCTGCGACAGCACCAACCTTTGGCACGCGAAATATCTGGCGAATCTCCACCAGCCCCAACACCTGTTCGCGCTGTTCCGGTGCCAGCAGGCCAGATAATGCGTTCTTAACCTCATCCACCGCCTCGTAGATGATGTTGTAGTAACGCACATCGATGCCGTTACCTTCGGCAAGCTTGCGCGCAGATTGATCGGCACGCACGTTGAAGCCGATGATCACCGCCTTCGATGCAATCGCGAGGTTGACATCGCTTTCGGTAATGCCGCCAACCTGCGCGTGCACGACTTGCACTTTCACTTCGTCGGTCGAGAGCTTCACCAACGATTGCGTCAGTGCTTCCTGCGAACCCTGCACATCCGCCTTGATGATCAGCGGCAAAATGCGGACTGCGACGCCGTCAACGCTACCCTCGAACATGCCCTCGAGCTTTGCGGCCTGCTGCTTGGCCAGCTTGGTGTCGCGGAACTTGCCTTGGCGATACAGCGCGATTTCGCGCGCCTTGCGCTCGTCGCCGAGAACGATCAGCTCATCACCAGCCCCCGGCACGTCTGACAACCCTTGAATCTCCACCGGAATCGACGGCCCGGCTTCGGTGATCGGCTTGCCGCCTTCGTCGAGCATTGCACGCACGCGTCCGAACGCCGAGCCGGCAAGCACAACGTCGCCACGCTTGAGCGTCCCGCTTTGCACCAGCACCGTTGCGACCGGGCCACGACCTTTGTCGAGTTGCGACTCGATGACCAGGCCCTTGGCCGGCCCGTCCTTAATCGCTTTTAGTTCCAGCACTTCAGCCTGCAGTAAAACGTTCTCGAGCAGCGTGTCGATTCCTTCGCCGGTCTTCGCCGACACCGGGATGAACGGCGACTCACCGCCATACTCTTCGGGCACCACTTCGTTGGCAACGAGCTCCTGTTTGACGCGATCCGGATTCGCTTCGGGCTTGTCGATCTTGTTCAGCGCAACGACCAGCGGGACGTTGGCTGCCTTCGCATGCGCGATGGCTTCCTTGGTCTGCGGCATGACGCCATCGTCAGCGGCAACCACCAGAATTACGATGTCGGTTGCCTTGGCGCCGCGCGCACGCATCGCGGTAAATGCTTCATGGCCAGGTGTGTCCAGAAACGTAATGATGCCGCGTGGGGTTTCGACGTGATACGCACCGATGTGCTGCGTAATCCCGCCCGCCTCGCCAGCGGCCACCTTTGTGCGACGGATGTAATCGAGCAGCGATGTCTTGCCATGATCGACGTGACCCATGATGGTGACGACCGGCGGACGCGGCACCAGCGGCGCCTGCGTAGGCGCAACGACGGACGCGGATTCGGCCAGCAACGCTTCCGGATCATCGAGCTTGGCTGCGTGCGCGGTATGACCCATGTCGCCGACCACGATGATCGCGGTGTCCTGATCGAGCACCTGATTGATCGTGACCATCTGCCCGAGCTTCATCAAAGTCTTGATCACTTCGGAAGCCTTGACTGACATCTTGTGCGCCAGCTCGGCGACCGTAATCGTTTCAGGTATCGCCACGTCGCGCACGACCGCTTCTGCCGGCACCGGTGCCGTCGCGCCGTTGGTGTCGTCATGACGTTCCTGTTTACGGTTACCGCGCGGACCACGCCAGCCGCCAGCACCACCGGACGTATCGCCCCTCGTCTTAAGTAAACGCTTCTTCTGCTGCTCTTCGGACCAGCTCGATGCAAGCTTGCCGGATTTGATTTCCTTGACGCCGGGTTTCTTTTCGTCCTTCTTAGCCGGCTTCGCCTCGGTCTTTGCCGCCGGCTTATGCAACGTGCCGACCGCGGGAGCGGCCGGGGCAGCGGGCGCCTCAGGTGGCTTCGCGACCTTCTTCGGGGCCGCCATCATCGACTTGATCGCCGCTACTTCATCTTCTACCGCACGCTTGGCGCGAGCCTGTGCATCGGCCGCCTGCTTCGCGACCTGTTCGGCTTCTTTTTGCGCGTGCTCAGCCTTTACCAATTCCTCGGTCGCAGCAGCTTGCCGCGCGTGCACCGCAGCCAGATCGGTCTGTTCCTTGTTCTGGGCATCCTCCAGATCACGCTTTGCACGGTCGACCTTTTCACGTGCGGCGGCGGTTTGCCGGGTGACCAACTCGGCCTGCCGGCGCGCTTCTTCCTCGCGCTTTGCAAGCTCCGCTTCATCGATGACCGGAGTCGCCGGGACTTCGGCGGTGACTGCCGGCTCGGCCTCGGGAGTCGCGCCATCGCGTTTGACAAACACGCGCTTCTTGCGGACTTCGACCTGGATCGTGCGTGCCTTGCCCGATGCATCGGCCTGCTTAATCTCAGTGGTCTGCTTGCGTGTCAGCGTGATCTTTTTCTTTTCGCCACCGCCGCCATGCGCTTTGCGCAGTGATTCGAGCAGACGCGACTTGTCATCCTCGCTCAGCGCATCGGATTCCGCTGCCTTCAAAACTCCCGCTGCGCTCAGCTGCTCGAGAAGCAACTGCGGCGGAACACGAAGCTCCGTCGCAAACTGAGACACTGTGCTACTTGCCATAACTCTGTTCCCCTTGCCTTTTCCGCAACCTGCCTATCGCCTATTGCTCTGCATCGGCAAACCAGTGCGCCCGCGCTGCCATGATGAGTGTCTTGGCGCGCTCGTCGTCTATGCCGGTCATTTCAGTAAGTTCGTCGACTGCCAGTTCGGCCAGATCATCGCGCGTGCGGATGGAATTCTCCGCAAGCTTCGACGACAGCGCCGCATCCATGTCCGGCAAGTCGAGCAGATCTTTCTCGGCCTGCTCGACGTTTTCTTCCCGCTTGATCGCTTCGGTCAACAGTGAATTGCGCGCGCGGGTGCGTAACTCTTCGACCGTTTCTTCGTCAAACGCATCGATCTCAAGCAGTTCATTGACCGGTACATAAGCAATTTCTTCGAGGCTACCAAACCCCTCGCCAATCAAAATATTGGCAATCTCTTCATCGACATCCAGCTTCTCAACGAACGTTGCGCGAATTGATGACTGCTCGCCTTCCTGCTTGGTCGACGACTCCTCGGCCGTCATGATGTTGATTTGCCAGCTGGTCAGCTCCGACGCCAGGCGCACGTTCTGTCCGCTACGCCCAATCGCGATGGCCAGATTGTCTTCGTCGACGACCACGTCCATCGCGTGCTTGTCTTCATCGACCAGAATGGAGGAAACGTTAGCGGGCGCGAGTGCCCCAATCACGAACTGCGCCGGATCATCCGACCACAACACGATGTCGACGCGCTCGCCCGCCAGCTCATTGGTAACCGCCTGAACTCGCGATCCCCGCATGCCGACACACGTACCGATCGGATCGATACGGCGGTCGTTGGTCCACACCGCGATCTTGGCGCGCACACCGGGGTCGCGGGCAGCGGACTTGATCACGAGCAGACCCTGTTCGATCTCCGGCACTTCGAACTCGAACAGCTTCATCACAAATTCCGGCGAGGTGCGCGACAAAATCACCTGCGGCCCCCGCGCCGTCCGATCAATCTTCTGCACATATGCACGAATGCGATCGCCAATGCGCAAGTTCTCCTTAGGAATCATGTCGCTGCGTGGCAGCCGCGCTTCGACTTTGCCGACTTCGATGATGGCGTCGCCTTTGTCCATGCGCTTGATTGCGCCACTGACGATCATGTCGCCGCGCGCCAGGAAGTCGTTCAACGTCTGCTCGCGCTCAGCGTCGCGAATCTTCTGCAGGATCACCTGCTTGGTGTCCTGCGCGAAGCGGCGGCCCAGGTCCTGCCGCGGCAGCTGCTCCTCGATGTGTTCTTCGAGCTCGATGTCGGCCAACTGCTCACGCGCGTCCGACAAAATAATCTGGTGACCGGGCTCCTGAAGTCCTGCCTCGTCTGGCACAACCAGCCAACGTCGGAAAGCGTCGTATTCACCGGTTTCGCGATCGACCGCCACCCGGATGTCGACGTCTTCCTCTGCGAACAACTTCTTGGTCGCGGTCGCAAGCGCAAGTTCAAGCGCGTCGAACACGACGTCCTTCGGGACATTCTTCTCGCGCGCCAGCGCGTCGACCAACAATAAAATCTCACGGCTCATGTGTGCTCGCTCTCAAATCTGCCCGACGTAATCCCATCGCCCGAACTACCGTTCCCGATAGCCGCAGCATCGGAATCGCCTTCAACGCGTGCTGGCCGGAAATTCAACTCCGGCACCAGCCGCGCCTTGTCAATATCGCTCAAGGCGATTTCAATAACCTTCGCCGGCTCCGCCGCGGCGCGCTTGATGGTCAACGCGCGTGGACGCGCTTTTTTCGCACCGCCCTTCACCATCACGTCTTCCGGCATCAGTTCCAAACGCACTCGCTCCACACCACTGCCGCCAACGAGACCGATCAATCGCCCTCGCATGCGCTTACGGCCTCCCGCCTCGAGCGAAGACGAGTAGAGCTGCACGTTGATTTCATTGCCAACGAACCGCGCGAAATTATTCGCTCCCTTAAGCGGCCGATCAAGACCCGGCGATGACACTTCCAGTCGCTGATAGTCAATACCGTCCACGGCAAACACACGCGAAAGCTGGCGGCTCACTCGCTCACAATCCTCCACCTTGATTCCAGCAGAGGCTTCAATCGTTACGCGCATCAAGCCGCCACCAAGCCGCTCAACATCGACCAGTTGATAGCCAAGCCCGCTTACAGTGAGCTCAACTGCCCGGTACAAATCATTCGCAACTGACGCCATTCGAACTCCACGCCCAACCGTTCAAACACTGTCGGATGCGGGAGCGCAAATAAAAAATGGGCCGTAAAGCCCATTTCTCAGCCCACCTTGTCGCTATTCAACAGGCTTGCTTTTCCTTCGCGCTCGCCGCACTTTCAGCAGCGCCACGATTCTCAAAAGCACTCGTGTGCGCCGCTGTTGCCGCAAATTCGCAGGTCGGCATTATATGGGGCATGGTCCCCGCGCAACAAGCGCGTGAGGACGCCAGTTCGTTATCCCTAAAAACTACGTGGCGGCGGCTTTCCGCGCTTGAAGCGCGCCGGCCGCCCGTTGTTGGGAAGTCCATGCCCCGCGGCGATGTAATTCACGCTGCTCGTGAGCGGATCTGGCTGCCGCGGCGGCCGATTTCCCATCGGTTTGCCGCGCCGTTGTCCGCCCGACCCTGGATTCGGACCGCCCGCAGGCGGCCCATTTCCCTGACCGTTGCCCGGGTTGAAGCTGTTGCCTTGGTCGTAACCCTGACCCGACTCCTGACCTGGCATTCTGCCGGCAGGGTTCCATCGATCGCGATTAGGCGGGCTCTTGCCGCCCGGTCCCCTGCTTGCCTGATCGCGACCGCCTGAGCCGCGTCCGCCTGGCCCTCGCCCGCCAGCACGTGGCCCGCCTCCGCGCCCGGATCTACCACCGTCTGAGGGTGCACCCTGACGCTGCCGAATGTCTTCAATACCGATCCCGAGATCGTGCACCCACGCCTGTACCCATTCGGGCGCCAGTTCCTGATAGCGGCTGTGCACCAGTGCGCGCGGCAGCTGGATCGCACCATAGCGGATTCGAATCAGGCGGCTGACCGTCAAACCAATCGACTCAAAAATTCGGCGCACTTCACGGTTCCGCCCTTCGCCAATCACAACTCGGTACCAGCGGTTTGCTCCATCGCCGCCCGCATCATCGACGCGCAAAAACTTCGCGGCTCCGTCCTGTAACTGAACACCGTCCAGCAACTTTTGTCGAAGCTCATCGGTGAGTTCACCGAGCACGCGTGCCGCGTACTCACGCTCGACTTCGTAGCGGGGATGCATCAGACGATTTGCAAGCTCGCCGGACGTTGTAAAGAGCAACAACCCTTCGGAATTGAGGTCCAGCCGCCCAACCGCAACCCAGCGACCCCCGGAGACTTTGGGTAACTTTTCAAAAACTGTCGGCCGCGCGCCAGGGTCTTCCTGGGTGACAATTTCGCCAACCGGCTTGTGGTAAAGCAGAACACGCGGTGCACGTCCGGGAGCCTTGCGGGTCAACGGCTTGCCGTTTACGCGGACTTGATCGCTCGCGAGAATGCGCTGACCAATATGCGCGGGCTCGCCGTTGACCGACACACGCCCGGCAATAATCATTTCCTCCATGTCGCGGCGCGACCCGATGCCCGCGTCGGCAAGCACCTTATGCAGCTTGTCCGATTGAGCGAGTTCTGTTTGCTTCGCCGCGCGGCGGCCACGCTCAAGAAATTCGCGCGACAGCGCAGACTCGGGCATTGCTGCGGGATTAATTTCATCACCGTCCCCCGCCAGCGGTATCGCTGCTACAGGTGAGACCGATGAAAGGGTGGTATCCGTCGCTGCCGCCGCCCGCTCTACCGGGGGGGCTGGATTGCGCTCGCCTCGATCGCCGCGGTCAGTACGATCTCCCCCGCGACCGCGCCGGCGTCGCCCGCGTGGCCGTGGCGCACGCGCCCCGTTGTTTTCGGTAACGGGTTCAGCCCTGTTGCCGTCGGCATCGTCGGCCTCCGCCTCACTGGTCGATTCAAGGCGGTGTGAGGTATTACCGCGATTGTCGTCGTCATCGGGCTGCGAACCGTGCGGCTCTCGAGCCTGCTGCAATTCTGGCGGACCGGCCGGAATGTCTTCGTCTGGCAAGGTTGGGACGCTCATGTAGATACAGGTTGGGGAGTTGTTGGCGGTTGGAGTTTTTCGTAAATGGAAACTTGTGATCCCACGTCTGAAGGCAAAAGATCGAAACGATCCGCTTCCGTGCCAGGCATCTTCAATTCCAGTTCGCGCGCAAGTTGCCCTGCGTCTTGGAGTTCCGGGAGTTGCTCAAGCGAGTGCAGACCAAGGTCGTCGAGGAACTCGCGGGTGGTTCCCAACAACGCGGGGCGGCCTGCCACTTCGCGATACCCCACCGTCTCGATCCAGCCACGCTCCTCGAGCGTTCTGATCACTGGAGTCGACGCGGTCACCCCCCGCAGTTCTTCAATGTCGCCCCGCGTTACCGGTTGGCGATACGCAATGATGGCCAACGTCTCCAGAACAGCGCGCGAATATTTGGGCGGACGCTCAGGGTTCAAGCGTTGCAGGTACGGCTGCATTGCGGGCGCGCTCTGAAAACGCCATCCCGAAGCAATCGCCATCAGTTCGAGCCCGCGGCCAGACCAGTCGCTCTGCAATTGATCCAGCAACAATCGAATCGTGTCTGCATTTAATTCGTCGTCGAATAATCGACGTAAGTCCAGAACCGCCAGCGGTTGCTCGGCAGTCAGCAAGGCCGCTTCGACTACGCGTTTAGCCTGGTCTATATCCATCGGCTCCGGGTGTACCCAATGCAACTGGCCTGATCCGAGCTCCTTGCGACACGTGCAGGACTGTCGAGAAAAGACACAGCAAAGTGTCTTCGAAAATTCTGATTACGTCCGCTTCGTGCGTCTGGTTTTGGTTTGACGCCTGGGTCCTGAACCCGATGCTTGGCGGCGCTACAACTATGGCGCACGTACTTCATGCGCTAGGCGGATCGACCTGAATAGTGAGAAGTCTATCAGCTTGACTGCCGAGCACAAGGGTCCTGAGGTTGAGCCGGTTGCCAAATTTCGCTGCACTGTATACATTCACAGTATCTAAAGCGCGAGATTCTTATGCATACACGTTCTGCATCGCCTATGGCTTCCGATCCGACGCCGCGGCAAAGCGAAATTCTGGACTTCATTCGTCAGACGTTGACGGAGAGCGGCGCTCCCCCGACGCGAGACGAAATTGCGCAGGCCTTTGGCTTTCGGTCGTTAAACGCCGCTGAACAGCATTTGCAGGCGTTGCAAAAAAAAGGGTTGATCAAGCTTGTATCCGGCACGTCGCGCGGAATTCAGTTAAGAGACAGCGTGCGGGAACTTATGTTGGCGGCTCAGGATAGTGGCCTGCCGCTGATCGGTAAGGTCGCCGCAGGCAGCCCGATTTTGGCGCAGGAAAACGTAATGACCACCGCAGCGGTGGACCCCGCCACGTTCAAGCCGTTCGCTGATTACCTGCTTGAGGTCCGCGGAATGAGCATGCGCGACGCTGGGATTCTTGACGGCGACTGGCTTGCGGTCCATCAGCAACCTCAGGCCCGCTCCGGGCAAGTCGTTGTGGCCCGATTGGGCGATGACGTTACCGTCAAGCGACTGAAACTGCGCGGTTCCAAAGCCGAGCTGATTGCCGAGAATCCGGATTACCCTCCGATCATCGTCGACCTCAAGCGCGAAGCGTTTGCAATCGAAGGCATTGCGGTCGGAGTAATCCGGACTTCCATTTAACAGCTACCGCGTTGGCGATCGGTTCTATCGGGTTGTCGGCTCCTAGCCGCCTGTAGAAGCACAACTGCTTCGTAAGTCGTTGGAAACATGAAACTCGTAACGAAGCTCGAAATATTGGCCGACGCGGCCAAGTACGACGCTTCGTGCGCATCCAGTGGAGCAACACGCCGCAGTTCGCTTGGAGGCCGCGGTATTGGGTCCACCGAGGGGATGGGCATCTGTCACAGCTACACGCGGATGGACGCTGCGTGTCGTTACTGAAAATTTTGTTGACCAATGCGTGCATCTACGACTGCGCATATTGCATTAATCGATTGTCGTCAAACGTTCGGCGCGCGCGTTTCACCGTCGAAGAAGTGGTACAGCTAACGCTTGATTTCTACGCACGCAATTACATCGAAGGTTTGTTTTTAAGCTCCGGCATCGTCAAAAGCCCTGACCACACGATGGGCGAACTCGTCGAAGTAGCGCGCCAGTTACGCGAACAGCATGACTTTCGCGGATACATTCACCTGAAAACGATTCCGGACGCCGCGCCCGAATTGCTTGCCGACGCTGGACGCTACGGGGATCGGCTGTCCGTCAATGTTGAACTTCCGCAAACGAAAAGTTTGCAACGTCTAGCTCCCGAGAAGAACGAGCAAACAATTCGCTTTGCGATGGCACAGCTGCGCACACATATTGATGAAACGAAGGATGCAGAACGCGCTCGCCCTGTATCTTCACTGACGCCAAAGCCACCCGCGAAACCTGCCTTTGTCGCTACCGGTCAGAGCACGCAGCTCATTGTTGGAGCGGACGATGCAAACGATCGCCAGATCGTCGCTCTGGCCGCTCGCCTCTATGCGTCTTACGGATTGACGCGGATCTACTACTCGGCCTTCAGCCCAATTCCGGATGCAAGTAAGCGTCTTCCGCTTGCCGCTCCGCCATTGCAGCGTGAGAGCCGTTTTTATCAATCGGACTGGCTTTTGCGCCATTACGGATTTACCGTTGACGAGTTGCTTCCCGCAGATCGTCCGCAATTGGCGTTAGGTATCGACCCGAAGCTCGCGTGGGCTGTTGCGCACCCAGAATATTTTCCGCTCGATGTAAATCGTGCGCCCCGCGAGGCGCTGTTAAGAGTGCCAGGATTCGGACGCAAGACCGTTGAACGCATTGTGCGGTCGCGCCCGTGTGCGCGCGATCCGCAGCACCGATCTCAAGGCGTTAGGCGCGCAATCGGTAAAGGCACTGCCGTTCATCGTGTTGCCCGATTGCCGTCCTGATGCGAGGTCTTTCGAAAAGTTGCAGGTCAAAATCAGCCTCGCGAGTTCGGCCGGCAGCGCGCCGCAGCTCGAGTTGTCATGACGATGCAGATCAAACTAATCAGCGAGACAGACTTCGAAGGATGGCGTCAGCAGGCACGATCGCTGATAGCCCGCGACATCCCTGCCGAGGCCGTCCATTGGCGAGTTAACGGTCACGCGTCATTGCTCGACAATGACCTTGACGATGCCTCTGAAAAGGCGCACGAGACTAGTGAAAGTTTGCCGTCGCAACCGCTAAAAGTTCCACGCGAATTTGTCGATCTCGCGCGCACGGTAATTCTGCATTCGAGTCCGGATCGATTTGCTGCTTTGTATAAGGTCCTGCGTCGGCTTAAAGACGAGTCGCGACTGCTCAACGTCGATTTTGCTCCGGACGTGTTGCGGCTGCGCGTATTCGAGCGTCAGGTTCGACACGACGAACATCGAATGCACGCCTATGTACGCTTTCGTAAAGTAGAAACTGAACACGGCGCGGCGTTTGTAGCGTGGTACGAACCGGAACATCACATCGTTGAAGCGACCGCAGGTTTCTTCGTGCGCCGCTTTGCTGGCCAGCGCTGGGCAATCTTGACGCCGGATCGCTCGCTGTACTGGAACGGCGTGCATCTTGCTGTGGGCGATGGCGTGCCGCAGTCACGCGCGCCAAACGAGGATTGTCTCGAAGATTTATGGCGTGCCTACTACGCCTCGACCTTCAATCCCGCGCGCGTCAACCTTAGAGTGACTCAAGGTCATATGCCACGAAAATTTTGGGCGCAGTTACCCGAAACGCAATTGATCGAACCGCTTGTCTCGGCGGCGAAGACACGAGCCGGGCAAATGGTCGCTGCCGAGGCATCCGCGCCGCGGCGGGGCCGGCTTCCACGTGTACCTTCGCTGCCTTCCGAGCCATCCACCGATGCGGGCGCCGGCGAGGAACAACGGAAACTTCTCAACCAGTGTCGCAATTGCCCGCTATGGCGTGACGCGACGCAGGGCGTACCGGGCGAAGGCCCGCGGAACGCTCGATTAATGATGGTTGGTGAGCAGCCAGGCGATCAGGAAGATCTCGCGGGCCGGCCTTTTGTAGGACCGGCGGGACAGTTATTCGATCGGGCGTTAAACGACGCGGGCATCGATTGCACCGGCGTATACGTGACAAACGCAGTCAAACATTTCAAGTACGAGTTGCGCGGCAAGCGGCGATTGCACAAGAAACCGGCCGAGCTCGAAATCGCGGCCTGTCACCCATGGTACGAAAGCGAAGTTAAAGCGGTGCAGCCCGATCTGATCGTCGCAATGGGAGCCACGGCGGTAAGAACGGTGCTTGGCCGTGCTTTACACATCCTCGCTCATCGAGGGACACTGATTGACTCGAATGACAAATTTGCGCCAAATGCGCGCGTGCTGGTGACCGTGCATCCCTCCTACCTGCTACGTGTGCCACCAGAAGCGCGGGACGTTGAGTATGCAAAATTCGTTGATGATTTGAAGGTCGCTGCCGAACACATTCGCGCTCCACGTTGAGGCTCAACCAGAGGCGTGCGCACTGAGCTGGACATGATGGAAGCGCAAGTGATCTTCGATGAAAGTCGAGATGAAGTAATAACCGTGGTCGTACCCTTCGTGACGGCGGAGCGTTAAGGGCTGCTGGACATCGCGGCACGCAGCTTCAAATGCCTCGGGGTAAAGTTGTTCTGAAACATATTGGTCAGCCATTCCCTGATCAATCAGAATGCCGTGGGCGTAAGGCGGCGCACTCTGGCGCCGCATCAGCTCGGTTGCATCGTGTTGTGTCCACGTCGCAGCATCGTCGCCGAGATAATTCGTGAATGCTTTGCGACCCCAAGGGGATCGCGACGGCGCGGCTATCGGCGCAAACGCAGACACCGACGCGAACTGACCGGGGTGTCGCAACGCCAGCGTCAATGCGCCGTGGCCTCCCATTGAATGGCCACAAATAGCTATTTGCGCTGGATTTATCCCGTGCGTAGCAATAACCAGCGGCAACAACTCACGTACCAAATAACTTTCCATGCGCCAGTGACGCGACCAGGGTTCGCGCGTAGCGTCTAAATAAAACCCGGCCCCCACGCCAAAGTCCCAGGCGTCGGCTTCTCCTGGCACTGCAGCCCCGCGTGGACTGGTGTCGGGCATCAACAAGGCAATACCGAGCTCGGCAGCGGTGCGCTGCGCTCCAGACTTGATCGCGAACGTTTCTTCAGTGCACGTGAGCCCGGATAGAAACATCAGCAGCGGGCATGACGCCGACATTTGCGGTGGTAAAAATAACCCGAACCGCATTGGCAAGCCGATCTCGGTCGAGTCGTGCCGGCAAAACAATTGGCGCCCGCCGAAACAGCGATGGGTGCCAAGAATGTCGACGTCACTCATTGCAATTCCAGCTCAGTATTCGACGACGCTGCGAATCGATTCGCCGCGCTTCATCAGGTCAAAGCCCTCATTGATACGCTCCAGCGGCAAGTGATGTGTAATCAGGTCATCGATGTTGAGCTTGCCTTCCATGTACCAGTCGACGATGCGCGGAACGTCGGTGCGTCCTCGTGCGCCACCGAACGCACTCCCCTTCCACACCCGGCCCGTCACCAGTTGAAATGGTCGGGTGCTGATTTCCTGACCGGCGCCGGCCACCCCGATGATGACGCTCTGCCCCCACCCCTTGTGGCAGCACTCAAGCGCCTGGCGCATGGCGGTCACACTGCCGATGCACTCGAAGCTGTAATCGGCTCCACCGTCGGTCAACTGCACGACCGTGTCAACAACGTTATCCACGATGGAAGGATTGATGAAGTGCGTCATGCCGAACTTACGTCCAAGCGCCTCGCGCCGCGGATTCAGATCAATACCGATGATGCGATTCGCGCCGACCATTTTGGCGCCCTGAATCACGTTCAACCCAATGCCGCCTAGGCCAAACACGACGACGTTGGCACCGGCCTCGACTTTCGCGGTGAAGATCACCGCGCCAACACCCGTTGTGACACCGCACCCGATGTAGCAAACCTTGTCGAAGGGAGCGTCCTCGCGAATCCTGGCCAGTGCGATTGCGGGCACGACGATGTGGTTGGCAAACGTTGACGTGCCCATGTAGTGCCACACCGGCTTGCCGTCAATCGAAAAGCGCGAAGTGCCATCGGGCATCAAGCCGCGACCCTGAGTCGATCGAATTGCCTGACACAGATTAGTCTTGCGCGAAAGACAGAATTTGCATTGCCTGCATTCGGGCGTGTAAAGCGGAATCACATGGTCGCCCGGCTTAAGCGCTGCGACGCCCGCACCCACTTCAAGCACAACGCCAGCGCCTTCATGGCCCAGAATCGACGGAAAAATCCCTTCCGGGTCGGCGCCCGACAGCGTGAAGTAGTCGGTGTGACAAATGCCGGTGGCCTTTACCTCGACCAGTACCTCGCCCTCGCGTGGTGGCTCCAAATCCACCGTTTCGATGCTGAGCGGTTCACCCGCGTTCCACGCAACCGCCGCTTTGGTTTTCATATTTACCTCTCGTTCAATGCGGCGACAAACGCACGCGTCAGCGGCGCCCCCGGGGCTTGCAGCTCCTGCAGATCGTCAACAGTATCAAGGTCGTGCCATGTCGGCAGATCTACCACGTGCAGCTTCGCGTCGGCGGCGCGCTGTCGAGTCTGCGACGTCACTACCTCAGTACTCCAGTCGATCCGCTCGAATAACGCGGGCTGCATGGCGCGCATTCCAAGTAGGTAATAGCCACCATCGTCCGCGGGGCCCAGCACCACGTCAGCGTTTGTAGCGAGCAGCGAAAATGCCCGATCGATGAGTTCAGTGGGCAGGTCAGGACTGTCGCTGCCGATCAGAACGACCGGACTGTATTCAAGGAGCAACCGCGAGAACGTGCCATTAAGGCGCTCGCCGAAGATCGTTCCTTGCTGCGGAATCAACGTGAACTCCGGCGCTATACCTTCGAAATAGCGCCGTCCATCCGCGGTCGGCGGTGCGTAACTCAGCGCATACGCAACCCCATCAACCGAACGCGCCAAAGCCAGCGTGTCGTGCAATGCGCACCGGTACAATTCGGCCGCCCGATCGTCTCCCAGCGCCGCGGCAATACGCGTTTTCACTTTGCCGCTCTCCGGCTGCTTTGCAATTACAACCAGACACGGGCTCATGCAGCTTTAACCTCGTCATGAATGTCATTCTGATTCCTTCAGTCCGCGGTGGCCTCGGCCACATCGGCAGAACCGCTGCGCTGGCGCGCGCCATTACGCGGCTTGCGCCGCAAACCCACATTGAATATCTGCTCGACGTCGAAGAGATCCGTGCATTTAACATCGACGCTGCTGCGGCGATGGGTTATCGCGTCAACTTTCTTCCGCTCCGACACCGCAACGAACGCGATCCAGTCGTTCGCGCTTGTCTTGGACATGCGGACGTGATTGTGGAGGACACCAGCCGCTCGCTGATCCCGTACCGGGCGATTGTCCCTCACGCGGCGTGGCTATCAATTCCAATGTATCCGCTGTGGGACGAACTTTTCATGGACTGGCCGTTGCTCCAGCAGGTCGATGCGATCGCCTGGGCGTACCCGCCAGCGCTGGAGTTTCCACCTGAGCTGGCATCGCTGAGCGCCAAGGTGCTGCGCACAGGTCCCTTTATGGAACTCGCCGACATTCCGAAGCAGCGTGCGGCGCGCAACTCGCTTGGCTTTGCGCCCACCGAAAAAATTCTGCTGTACTCACCGCGGGGAATGTCGTTCGGACGTGACTTCGGCGAACAGGTGCTTGCCGCTGTAATCGGTGCAGCCAATATTCTTCGAAAAGAACAGAATGTGCGTCTGGTGCTGACATCCGTTAACGATCGCGGCGATCTGCGCGCGCCTGGGGTACCCGAACCGTTGCCAAAATGGATCTCGGTCGTGCCGACCCTTGCATCTCGCCAGATGCTTACCTATATGCGCGCCGCCGACATTGCGATCACCGAGGGATCCAATGCGACGCAAGAGGCTGCAGCGCTGGGCACACCGATCCTGATGGTGCCGGGAACCATCTATGAGGCGTGGGTTCTTGGCACCCATTTGCAATCTGTCAACGGCGCCAAAGTCATTTGGATTGAAACCGTGAATGCTTCCACACTGGCTGAAAATCTGCGTGCGTTGCTGAACGACAAAGGCGTCCGCGATACCACTGTCGCCAACGCAAAGCAGGCCGTCAGCGGTGGCAGTGGAGTTGACGCAGCTGCGCGCTGGGTGATTAACGCGGGCAAGCGCCGCAAGGTGAAGCGCTAGGCTCAGTTGGCGGCCGTTTTTACTTCGCGCATTAGCAGGCCAGAGGTCGATACCCGAACCTCGAGCTCCGCCGGACGCGCGGCCGAGACATAGCTCGCCGAGCCATATTCGGCGTCGAGCAGAGGTGCCAGAAATACGAAGCGCTGCCGCAAATCGAAAACATCGAACGGCTTGTCGCGGCTCAGTGAAAAAACGGTGCGCGGCGAGGCCCGCTCCTGTTCGATGGCGCGGTAGCGCCCCGCAATGCGATCAAGCTCATAGGCCGTGTGCAAGCCAAACATATGAACCACCGGCTTCCACTTAAGTATTTGCGCATCAACATAGACCTCATCGCCAGCGAGCTCGTATTTCACCTCGCGCAAGTCAGGGAAGCGCACGGTCGCTGTGAAACGCTGCGGGCCCGTCGGCTGTATTAATAATGTTGCCGCAACGTCTTCACGTGTCAAAGCGGCGTACCCGTGCGTGCCGACTGCGATACCGCCCGCTACAGCGGCGGCGGCCAACAGCACAAGCCCAAGCAATGTACGTGAGACAAAGCGAATCGGACGCAGTCGGACCAAGGCGCCCAACCCGGAAATAAGCAGAAGTACAGCGATCAGCCCGAAAGCAATGCTGACCAGGCCAAACGGAGAAATCCAGAGTTGGGTTAGCGCCATGGTCTGGAATGATAATTGCGTGTATTAGCTGCCACAGACGGATGCCGTTTGTCAGGTTGACGGTCAGGCTTGCTTAGGTGTGGCAAACTTTCCGTCGCGTCACACCACTTTACCGGGAGAGCGAAACATGAATTTCATCATTTGGCTGGTTGTTGGAGGTTTGATTGGTTGGGTTGCTAGCATGATTATGCGCACAGATGGTCAACAGGGAATTTTCCTGAACATCGTGGTCGGCATTGTCGGCGCATTTCTCGGCGGCTGGCTTATCTCTCCGTTGGTGGGAGTGCCAACGATCAATCAGAACGCATTTAGCGTAGGCGCATTGATCGTTTCGCTGCTCGGCGCAGTTATCTTGCTGGCGATCGTCAATCTGTTTCGGCGCGGTACTGCTCGCTAAGAGCGTGTAAGGTACGAAGGGCGGGCATATGCCCGCCCTTTTTTATTGTGCTGTGAAGTACTGCCCGGTCTGCGGCCATCCCACATCTGCCCATATCCCGCCCGGCGACAATCGTGTGCGTGACTGCTGCCAGCAATGCGGCGCGGTGCACTACGTCAATCCTCGACCCGTCGTCGGCACCATTCCGCTTTGGGGCACGCAGATATTGATGTGCAAGCGCGCAATCGAGCCTGGCCGTGGCAAATGGACTTTGCCTGCTGGGTTTATGGAGGTCGGCGAAACAACCGGCAACGGCGCAATGCGCGAGACTCTCGAAGAAGCCGGAGCCCGCGTAACCCTTGGACCCTTGTTCTCAATGATCGACGTCCCGCACGTTCAGCAGGTTCACATTTTCTTTCAGGCAAAGCTTTTGGACGCCGACTTTCGCGCGGGCGAAGAAAGTCTGGAAGTGCGGTTGTTCGACGAGGCCGAAATACCGTGGGAGGAGATCGCGTTTCGGACTGTCTCCACGACGTTAAAACTCTATTTTCGCGATCGCGCGAATGGCCAGTTTGGCACGCATACCTGTGCAATCGAGGTCATAGCTCCGACGGTCGCCGTCACGGGCGCATGATTCCCTGGCTTGCGCTGAGTGAGCCATTTCCACCGGTAACTTCCGCGCTTGAGACGCCCAACGGATTATTGGCGGCAAGCGCCGATCTGACTGCCGAACGACTGCTGCAGGCCTACCCGCACGGGATCTTTCCCTGGTACTCCGAGGACGAGCCGGTGCTGTGGTGGTCGCCTGATCCGCGCATGGTGCTGTTTACGGGTGACTTGAAAATCTCGCGCAGTTTCGCTAAGACGCTTCGCAACTCGATGCGAAATACCGCGCTCGAAATTCGGCTTGACAGCGACTTTTCATCGGTGATCCGGGCCTGCGCGGCGCCGCGTGACACCGACGCGGGTACCTGGATAACTGGCAGCGTGTGCAACGCGTACTCCGAATTGCATCGGCGTGGGCTCGCGCATTCGATTGAAACATGGATCAATGGTCGCCTGGCCGGTGGCCTGTACGGTGTCGCGCTCGGCAAAATGTTCTATGGCGAGTCAATGTTTTCGCGAGCCCCGGACGCGTCGAAGATCGCCCTGACTGCTTTGGTGCACCTATTGAAGATGGAGCAAGTGCCGGTGATAGACTGCCAACAGAACACGCGACACCTTGCATCGCTCGGAGCACGAGAGATTCCGCGTAAAGAATTTGTAGCTCATCTTGAAACGTCGGTGCGCGCCGCGCCGGTCGATTGGGCTGCGTATTCAAGCCGCCCGCTGAATGCCTTGCTGGCGGATTACTAAGTAAGCCAACATGACTGAATCCTCGAGATTTTCTATCTTGACTCACTGACGTGGCCAACCTCAAGGAGCTGCCCTTCTCGGCGCTGCAGTTTTACGCGACGGCGCCGTATCCGTGCAGCTATCTCGAACATCGGCAGGCGCGCTCGCAGGTCGCGACGCCAGCGCATCTGATCAACGCTGATGTTTATAGCGAGCTGGTCAAAATGGGGTTCAGGCGCAGCGGCATTTTCACCTACCGACCGTACTGCGACGGCTGCCGCGCTTGTGTGCCGGTTCGCGTTCCTGTCGCTGAGTTCGAAGCTAACCGCACCCAACGACGTGCCTGGCTGCGCCATCGCGCTCTGACATCGCGCGTGGCGTCGCTTGCCTTCGATCATGAACACTACGACCTCTACCTTCGTTACCAATCAACGCGGCATGCAGGCGGGGGAATGGATAACGACAGCCGCGAGCAGTATTCGCAATTTCTGTTGCAGAGCAAAGTCAATACGCGCCTCGTAGAGTTTCGCGATCCCGTGCCGCCCGGTGTTGACGGCGTGGGCACACTTCGCATGATCTCGATCATCGATGTTTTGAACGATGGCCTGTCATCCGTTTACACGTTCTTCGATCCTGATGAAGTGGCAACAAGCTATGGCACCTACAACATCCTCTGGCAGATCGAGCAGTGCAAGGCGCTTTCGCTGAACTACCTTTACCTTGGCTACTGGATATCGGACAGCCCGAAGATGGCCTACAAGGCGACGTTTCGCCCGGTTGAACTGTTAAGGAGCGGCCGCTGGGAGCGCCAAAGCGGAGCCGCTGGCCCTTAGTGCTTTATCGACTTGCGCGCCCGCTTCTTTTCTCGGTTGACGCGGAGTCCGCGCACGATCTTGCGCTAGCAGGTCTACAGCGCGCGCAACCTGTCGGCAGATTCTTTACAAAGCCGATCGGCTCGCTACCGGTACGGATCATGGGTCTCAGCTTTGGCAATCCGGTCGGACTCGCTGCGGGCCTTGACAAAACCGGGGCGCATATCGATTCACTTGGCAGTCTCGGTTTTGGATTCATCGAAGCGGGAACCGTCACTCCCAGACCGCAGCCGGGCAACCCGAAACCACGCATGTTCCGACTCATCGGCGCGCGCGCGATCATCAACCGGATGGGCTTTAACAGTCCTGGCCTCGCGCCTTTCATCGACAACGTGCGCAGACAAAAATCGTTTCGCGCTTCCGGCGGCGTTCTTGGATTAAACATCGGCAAGAATGCCGATACGCCTATCGAGCGGGCGCTAGAAGACTATCGCGCGTGCTTGCGCGACGTTTACTGCGAAGCCGACTATGTGGCTGTGAACGTGTCTTCGCCAAACACGAAGGATCTCCGCTCGCTGCAAAGCGCGCGGCAGCTGGCTGCATTGCTGACGGGCTTGACCGACGAGCGCAAACGATTGGAGGACCAGCATGACAAACGCGTTCCGCTTGCAGTCAAGATTGCACCGGACGTCAGCGACGATTCAATTCCCGAAATTGCAGACGCCTTGGTTGCACACGGCATCGATGCAGTGATTGCAACCAACACAACGGTGATGCGCAATATTCCGAAGACGCACAAGCGTGCAGCCGAAGCCGGTGGGCTGTCGGGCGCGCCGCTGGCCGCACGCGCGACTCAAGTCGTGCATTTGCTGTCGCGACATCTTCAGGGCGCCGTCCCAATCATCGGTGTTGGCGGCATCATGCGTGGCACTGACGCGGTCGAAAAAATGCAGGCAGGCGCTTCACTGGTGCAGCTCTACACGGGTCTCGTTTATGCAGGTCCGGGCCTGGTCGCGGATTGCGTCAACGCGATCCGCCAAAACGGATGCGCTGTTTCTTCGCCGCCTGGCCTGACGTAGCAACGCGTGCAGCACTAGCCACGTTATGTGCTGATGTCGCGCTCAGCGTCGCGTACCGTCGCATCACGCGGCCGGGCGATTTGCATCTGACGCTCGTGTTCATCGGCGAACTGGCTGACGCCGACGCAATTAAGCTCGCGCGCGCGGCCAAAGCGACGCGCTTCGTTCCATTTGATTGGCAACTCAACTTGCTTGGATTCTTCGAGCCAGCCAATGTGGTGTGGGCAGGCGGTGAAGCGGTGGCGCCACTCCTTGATCTCGCGGATCAATTGCGCACCACTCTGGACGAAATGAGCGTCAGCTACGACGCGCGTCCGCTGGTGCCACACGTCACACTGTTGCGCGGAGTCAACCAATTCGCCGCGCAACGAATTGACTCGCTTACCTGGCGCGTCGATTCGGTGGCCCTCTATGGATCTAATGGCAGCGGCCTGCACTCGCGCTACACACGCGTACCGTATTGAGAGCGACCCTCGTCGAAGCATACGAGCGGCAGCCAACTCGTAGCGGCAATCGCCCGGCTTTCAGCCGCACGAAGATCGACGCATTTTCGTATCGTGATATAAAACATACGATGCCGCGCCGCACAACGCCACCCATTCAGCCTCGGCCGCAGATACCTCAAGCAGCCAGCGTCGCGCCGCGTGAGCCCACCGCGATCCAGGTTCTCGAACGCATGATGTCGTTACTCGACACGCTATCTGCGCACTCCGACCCCGTCAGTCTGAAAGAGCTGGCGCGCACAACGGGCCTGCACCCGTCAACCGCGCATCGAATCCTGAATGACCTTGTGGTGGGACGTTACGTCGACCGCGCGGAAACACCGGGCGCATATCGACTCGGGATGCGTCTGCTTGAGCTTGGCAATCTGGTTAAAGCACGATTGTCTGTGCGCGATGCGGCCCTTGAGCCGATGCGCGAACTGCACAAGCGGACCGGTCAAACCGTCAATCTCTCGGTGAGGCAAGGAGACGAGATTATTTACGTGGACCGCTCGTACAGCGAGCGCTCCGGGATGCAGGTCGTGCGTGCGATCGGCGGCCGAGCGCCGCTGCACCTAACTTCAAGTGGAAAACTGTTTCTTGCTTTGGACGAGCCGCGGTTGATTCGCGCCTACGCAACGCGAACAGGCCTCGCCGGTCATACGCGCAACAGCCTCACCGACATCAACAAGCTCGAGCGCGAGCTGTCGCTGGTGCGCACGCATGGCTATGCACGCGACAATGAGGAACTGGAAGTCGGAGTGCGCTGCATTGCAGCGGGCATACGCGATGATTCAGGGCGGCTGGTCGCCGGACTTTCGGTGTCCGCGCCTGCAGAGCGAATGCAGGACGATTGGCTTGCAGAATTGCTGCAAACGGCAGGAACAATTTCGGCGGATCTCGGGTTCACTTCTGACGACGGCGCGCCTCGCTAAGTCGCCGACTACAAAGAGCGTCGGGCGGGTTCTGCTGGCGCGGGTACAGATTGCTTGGACACGCTGCTTGCTTGCAGAAACTCGCGAATCCGCTGCGCATCGCCGAGCCGCGAATATTTCCCAACCGAATCCAGAAACACCATAACAACCCGTTTGCCTTCGATGACGGCCTGCATCACCAGGCAGCGCCCTGCAGCCGAGATGTAGCCGGTCTTTTGCAGACCGATGTCCCAGTCCGGGTTGTCAGTCAGGCGATTGGTGTTGCGGTAACTGACGGTGCGGCGTCCCACCGGCAGCTCGAGCTCGCCGCTGACCGAGTATTCGCGGATCACAGGGTGCTCGTAAGCTGCCTTGACGAGCCGTACCAGATCACTCGCGCTCGATCGGTTGGCGTGAGAGAGCCCCGTGGGATCTTCAAAGTGAGAGTCGTCCATGCCAAGCAGACGCGCCCTGGCATTCATGGCTTCGACAAAGCGCGACAAGCCGCCTGGATAGGTGCGTCCGAGAAGCTGCGCCGCCCGATTTTCCGAAGACATCAGCGCCAGATGCAACGCCGTGCCCCGGGTCATCTCAAATCCCGGCCGAAGATTGGAACGGATACCTGCCCGCACCAATTCGTCCTGCGAGACTTGCAATTCTTCATTCAACGGCAGTCCGGCGTCAACTGTGACCAGTGCCGTCATCAACTTGGTGATCGACGCAATCGGCAGTACCGCGTGCTCGTTCTTCTTGAACAACACTTCATTGGTGTCCTGGTCCACGACCAGAGCCACTGATGAGGCCAGATCGAGTCGGTCGTCTCCGCGGTGAAGCCCTGCCAGGTGCCCCTCAGACGGCGCAACGATCCGAGCGATCAAGGGCTTCTTGTGATTCGCCTTGATTCTGGTGCGGCCAGCGGGAATCGTCCCCCGCACGCGATTTGTCGCCTTTGCCTTGGTAATGGTCCGCGATGCTTCCGCATTTGCGCCTGGCTTGGTGCTGGCTATTGAATCTACAGGCACGCAAGCGATCGTCGCCAGGATGCAACTGCCAATCAATGTGGAAACGATTAAACGCACCGTGACTCCGTTATCAACAGCAAGCACGAAACACTTGCAAATCCGCGATGCCCAAGCAGACCACAGTTAAATGTGGCCCGATGCAGATTCAATCGGCGTAAACGCCGGCTTTCTTGATGACAGACCCCCATTTTTCAGTCTCACTTTTCAGATGAGACGCCAATGCGGCAGGGGTGATTTGTTCAACCGGATACACAGTGGCGCCCAGCTCGGACATGCGCCTGCGAAAGTCCGCGTCTTTGGATGCTTCCTGAATGGCGCCGAGCAGTTTGTCCACAGCAGCCTTGGGGGTGCCTTTGGGGGCATACACGGCATGCCAGATACCGACCTCAAAGCCTTTGAGCCCGCCTTCTTGCATCGTGGGTAAATCGGGCAACGTTGGCACCCGCTTGGCACTGGTCACCGCATAGGCCTTTACTGCGTTGGCCTTTATCTGCCCGGTGGTGTTGGTGGTCTGATCGCACATGAAATCGACCTGCTTGCCCAACAGCGCGTTCATGGCGTCGGCGGTTCCTTTGAATGGAACCGTAGTGACATCCGCTTCAATCGCATTCTGGAACATCAGTCCGCAGAGATGCGAGGCTGCGCCAAGGCCGGCATTTGCAAGGTTTAACTTCTGCTTGTTGGCTTTGACATAACTGACGAACTCGCGAAAATCTTTGGCCGGAAAGTCCGATCGCGCAATCATCGTCATCGGAACATCAACGATAAGCCCGATCATTTCAAAATCGGTTTGCGGGTTGTACGCAAGCTTCCGGTACAGGCCGGGGGCGGTTGACATGCCGATGTGATGCAACAAAATGGTATAGCCGTCGGGCGCCGCGTTTTTGACACGCGTGGCGCCGACCGTACCGCCGGCGCCCCCGACGTTTTCCACCACGACTGTTTGCCCGAGTGGTTTGGACATCGCCTGGCCCAGCGAGCGCGCAACGGTATCGGTTGGCCCCCCCGCGGTAAACGGCACCACGATCGTCACCGGCTTGGCGGGATACCCCTGGGCGGCGGCAAGGGTTGCGGCCAGCGCAATCCCAGTAGCGGCTAGCAGCCGAAGTCCTTTAATCATCTCGTCTCCTGTCTTCGCAATCGGTTCGATCTGGTACGGTTCTCAGATGACCGGCTGGTAATAAGCGCCATGATTCTAACTGCGGAAAGGCAAGATTGCCGCAACTATTACGTCACTGGCATCCGGATTAACGCTTGTTCATCCGGAACTTAGAGCGCGTATTTCACGCAAGTTCAAACGATCGTCGAACGCAGACGGTTCACGAGGTAATCGCTGCAGCGATCGCCTTGCCCAGATCGGTCGTGGATGCGGTGCCACCAATGTCCCGTGTCAGCGGTGCATGCTTCGGACCCGCTGCCAATGTCGACTCAATTGCCTTCAACATCGCACGGCCCGCTTCTTCGTGACCGAGCCATTCGAGCATCATCGACGCGCTCCAGATCTGGCCGATCGGGTTCGATACACCCTGCCCGGCAATGTCCGGCGCCGAGCCATGGACAGGTTCGAACAGCGACGGCGCAGACCGGTCGGGATTCAGGTTCGCGGAAGGGGCAATTCCAATCGTCCCGGTACACGCCGGGCCCAGGTCCGACAGGATGTCGCCGAATAAATTGGACGCAACCACAACGTCAAACCAGTCCGGATTCCGCACGAAATGCGCAGTCAGAATGTCGATATGAAACTTGTCGACCCTTACTCCTGGATGCTGTCTGGACATCACCTCGAAGCGTTCGTCCCAGAACGGCATCGTGATTGAAATACCGTTGCTCTTTGTGGCGGAAGTCAGGTGCTTTTTTGGGCGCTTGCTCGCCAGTTCGAAACCGAAATGCAAAACGCGATCGACACCGTGCCGGGTCATCACCGTTTCCTGAATGACTACCTCACGCTCGGTTCCTTCGAATATGCGGCCACCAATCGACGAATACTCGCCCTCGGTGTTTTCGCGCACCACGACAAAATCGATCGCCTCAGGCGCCCACGGAACTCCATCGCGGTCGACAAGCGGCGAACGAATTCCCGGCATCAGCTTGCACGGCCGAAGATTCACGTACTGATCGAACTCACGCCTGAACTTGAGCAGAGAACCCCACAAGGAGACGTGATCAGGCACCGTCGCGGGCCAGCCGCACGCCCCGAAAAAAATCGCGTCCGCGCCCTGCAGCCTCGATTTCCAGTCGGCCGGCATCATCGTGCCGTGCTTGGCGTAGTAGGCACAGCTGGCAAAGTCATGGTGTTCGAACGCCAGGTCGATCGAATACTTACGTGCCGCTGCATCGAGAGCCCGCAAACCTTCGGGTACTGTTTCCTGCCCGATGCCGTCGCCTGCAATAACCGCGATCCGTTGAGTCATTTATTTCTCCAGAAAGCGAGCGAAGTGCGACACGGGCGCGCGCTCGGTCACCAATGTGTTCTCTATCTTCGACATATCGGCATAGCCAAGCGCCATGCCGCAAACGACCATTTCGCTCTCAGCCAGATTGAGTTCTCGCGCAATCACCCGGTGAAACTGCATGAACGCTGCCTGCGGACACGTGTCCAGGCCGCGGGCGCGCGCGGCAATCATTACGTTCTGCAGGAACATGCCGAAGTCGAGCCAGCTGCCCTGTTCGAGAATGCGCTCGATCGTAAATACAAGCCCTACGGGAGCGTCGAAAAATAGGTAGTTTCGGCCGTGCTGTGCATGCATCTTCTCCTTGTCGTCCCGCCCGATGCCGAGCAGCCCGTAAAGGTCCCAACCAATCTTTCGCCGCCTTCCCAGGTATGGCTCGACCCATCGAGTCGGGTAGTACGCATATTCCTCTGTGTGCTGGCGGCGCTCGTCTGGGTCGTTGTAGACCTTCAGGATCGCCTCGCTAAGTCGATGTTTGGCCGCACCGGTCAGCACTGTTACACGCCATGGCTGCGTGTTGGTTCCCGATGGCGCGCGCGCCGCCACCTGAAGAATTTCTTCGATCGTTGGACGTTCGACCGGATCTGAAAGGAATGCTCTGATCGACTGCCTTGTAGCGATCGCTCGATTGACGACCTGGGGACTGCCGCCTAGACGCCGATCAAGCGGACCCGAAGAAGCCGCCGCACCTCGAGCAGCGGTCACGTTGAGATTGCCTGGAGTGCTGTGCGCAGCGCAGCGGGCAGCGGCCCCGGCTTGCTGCTCTGCCGGTCGACGTAGACGTGAACGAGGTGGCCGTCAGCACTCGCGCCATCTGAGCCTTCGGCAAAGATGCCGATCTCGTAGCGCACGCTCGATGTACCAAGACGCCGCACACGCAAGCCCGCCTCTACGGTTTGTGGAAAGGCCAATGGTGCGTGGTAACGGCACTGCGTTTCCACGACAAAGCCGATCACAGCGCCTTGCCGCACATCGAGCACGTTTGATTGAATCAGGTAGGCGTTCACAACAGTATCGAACCAGCCCAGATAAACGATGTTGTTAACGTGGCCATACGCATCGTTATCAATCCAGCGCGTCGTAATGCGCTGAAAGTGCCGATAGTCACTGCGCCGATGGGGCTTCTCGCGCTCGTGCTCGACCGGAGCAGCAGCCGAGCTCATGCTTTCCCTGCCCTTAAGACCAACGCTACACCAACCATTGTCACGAACACGCCGCCCCATGCCAGCGGGCCCAGCAACTCACCGAACATCAGCCACGCCAGCGCCGCCGTGGCCGGCGGGGTCAAATACATCAGGCTCGCGACATCAGTCGCCCGACCGCGGCGAATCATAACCAGCAGCAGCGTAATCGCGATCAGCGACAGCGCAATGATCGACCACGCGAGCGCCAACCAGAATTCAAATGTGTAGTCGACCACACCTGATTCAGTTACCCAGGCAATGGGCAGCAGTACGACGAATGAAGCCGCAAACTGGATCACACTGCCAGTGCGGAGGTCAACTTCACCCGCAAAGCGCTTCTGATAAAGCGTACCGGCGGTGATGCCGACCAGTGCCAAAACATTTACTGCCAAGGCGGCAGCGCCAACGTTGCTCATCGTCAGACGGTCCGATAGAACCAACACGATCCCGATAAAGCCAATCAGCAGGCCGCTCCACTGTAAGCGCGACGCGCGCTCGTTCACGGTGAACGCAAAGAGTGCCGTCAACAGGGGCTGCGCACCGACCAGCAATGCGGACACTCCTGCGGGCATTCCCATTGCAATGGCCACCCATACGCCTCCCAGATAGCTCGCTTGCAGCAGGACCCCAACAATCGCGACGTCGCGCCACGCGCGTGCACTACGCGGCCAAGGTGCGCCGCTCAGGGCAATGATCGGAGCAAGGATCAGGATCACGCCCGCGAACCGGTACAACAGGAATGTAAGAGGCGGGGCGTGAGGGCTCGCGTACTTCGCGACGATGAAGCCCGTGCTCCAGAGCAGCACGAAGCCGAGCGGTGCTGCCGAAAACCCGTTCAAGCGACCATGGGGCATCAGAATCATTTCGTCCTATCTCAACCTAGCTGACGGGAAAAAGCGTCCAGCGCGCCAAATTAGTGCGGTGCACCAAATATGCTTGACTTCGACCCGCCAGCCCCTAAGATTCGCTTTGTGCAATGCAGCATGCCTGTAGATGCCAGTAACGAGCCCTGCCAAGGGACAACTTTCAAACCACCACGAGGAGTGCCTAAATGTTTGCAACGCCAGCTCAATTTACGGAAATTCAAAAAGGCCAGATGGACGCCGCGATCGCTTTGAGTCAGACCTGGTTCGACACGGCTGAACGTTTCATGGAACTTAACCTTGCTGCCGCCAAAGCCACGCTTGAAGAGTCGGTTGAGCGCACGCAAGCGATGTTATCGGTTAGAGATGTGCAAGAGTTGCTCGCGCTGTCGGGTGGCCTTACGCAACCGACCCTCGAAAAGGCCGTCAGCTATTCGCGTAATGCGTACAGCATTGCAAACGGCGCCGGTACAGAGGTTTCGCGAATCGTTGAGGCGCAAATCGCCGAGAACAACAAACAAGTCGCGCAGCTGATCGACTTTGCCGCCAAGAATGCCCCCGCCGGATCCGAGTCGTCTGTAACGATGCTCAAGAGCGCCGTTGCCGCAGCCAACACCGCGTATGACACGTTTTCACGCGCAACCCGTCAGGCAGTCGAAATGGCTGAATCGAATGTGTCGAGCGCGACATCGGTAACGATGAAAGCAGCGTCGGCCGCAAACGACGCAGCAAAGTCGTCCACGAAACGCAAGACCGCCTAAAGACTGGCGTTCCAGAGGAACTCGTTCAATCGCGATAGAAGTTGGTCAGAATTTGCCTACTTCGAGCGTTTAACGCCGCTAACCAAGTGTACAAAGACGCTGTAACGGTTGTCTCCTCCTTGGCACCATAGTCGGGCTAACGCCCAGCGCCTTTGGTCTCCTCCTGAGGTGGTGCTTTCAAAGCCCGATCCCTGATCGGGCTTTTTTTATGTCGTTTTCCCCATCGACCGTAGACTTACGCGCCTTGCCCTTGCGAATCGCTTCGCGCATCGCACTGACCAGCGCATCCGGCGGGCATGGCTTCGCAAGCACGGTAAATCGACGGGCGACCGCCTCCTGCAGTTGATTCGTGTAGCCCGTCGTCAAGACCACCTGAATCTCTGGAAAACGACTGCGCAGATACTCTGCCAGCGCAAGTCCATCGAGTTCGCCCGGCATTGCCATGTCACTGACAACGATACTGAATTTGCCCGGGCTCGCGTCTACCAACGCTCGCGCTGCATCTGCCGTTGCCGCCCACTGCACCGTGCAACCGACAGACTGCAGCAGCGGCTCGGTGGCGATCGCCACTTCCTCGTTGTCTTCGACCAACAGAATATTGCAGTTGAGCTGTTCGTCCGGCACCTTGGGCTGCGTAGCGGCGGCGATCGGCGGCGCCTTTGCAGCAGGCAAATACAGGTTTACTCGAGTGCCCTCGCCCAGCGCAGTGTCAATTCGCACTTTGCCCCCCGCCTGTGCGCAGAAGCCGTAGACCTGACTTAAACCGAGGCCGGTTCCATGACCTGCCGGCTTGGTTGTAAAGAAAGGCTCAAACACGCGATCGCTCAACTCCGGGTTGATGCCAGTCCCTGTGTCCGCAACGGTCAGCACCGCGAATTCACCCGAAATATCGATCTCGGCGGTCTCCGCGTTTCTCGCGCTCAACGTTAACTTGCCGCCGTCAGGCATCGCGTCCTTTGCGTTGACTGCGAGATTGATTAGGGCGAGCTCCAGCTCGGCTGGATCAATCAGTACCGGTTTTGTTTCCGGGTCGATACTGACCTCCGCTTCGATCCGTGGACCCAGCGTAGGAGCGATCAGCGCCAGCAGCGCCGGCAAACGCTCCTGAACCGAAATAATCTCAGCCTGCAACGGCTGCCGGCGCGCAAAGGCGAGCAGCTGTCGCGTCAATCGCTCCCCGGCAGACACGGCGCGTCCAATGGCAGCCAGCTGCGTGTTATCGACGAGTTTCGAATCGAGCCGCCGCATCAAGTGCACGTTGTTGCTGACAATCGTGAGCAGATTGTTGAAGTCGTGCGCGACACCACCCGTTAGTCTTCCCAGCGCCTCGAGCTTCTGCACGTGATGCAATGCATTTTCAACCCGAGCCCTCTGCTCGATTTCGCGTTGCAACTCCTGCTGGGCGGTCAGTTCGCGGCGCGTGCGCCGCAACGCGATCCACACGACATACATCAGCGCCATCGAAATAGGAAACATCAGCGCGGCTAGAAGCGCCGCACGCCGCTGCCAGCCAGCCACTATCGCTTCGCGGTCAATGCCGGCGAGCACGTACAGCGGGTAGCCATTGACGCGCCGGAAAACGCTGAGGCGTTCCTTGTCGTCAATTGCAGAGTTGCCGTCAAGCACACCCTGCGCCTCGCCGGCGGACATTGCCAGCGCCAGCGCGCTTCCAGGTTCCAGCTGGGTTTTGCTGCCAATCGCTGCGGGCCAGCGCGCAATGAGAGTGCCGTCATTGCGCAGCATCATCACGGTCAAACCCGGTTCATCGAGCGAGGTATCGCGGTAGAAGTCTGCAAAGTAGGCCGGGTACAACGAAACGGAGAGAACTCCGGCAAACTTTCCGTAGTGGTCCCAGCGGTGGGAAACATCAAAGAACGATTCGCCTGTGGTGCGTGAAACCAGAGGCGCGCTGACATAGATGCCTCCCTGATCCTCCTGGTGCCAGCGGAAATACTCGCGGTCCGATGCATTGAGCTTAGGAGCGGGAAAAAAGCGGTTGGACGCGATTGTCGATCCGTTACTGTCGAACACCCACATCGACTGCACTTGCTTGAGGCCGGAGGCCAGCTCGACCAGCTTCTGATTGACCTCGCGCTCGCGCTTGACAACTTCGGCGGGCGACATCGATGTCAGAAATTCCAGCCCAGCGCGCGTGATCGACTCGTTGTTTTCCAAAATTTTCGAAGCGTGTTCCTGGGCGATTCGCGCTTCACGGTCGACGCGCAGGCGCGCGTTGTCGAATGCCTCGTGGTAAAGAATCCAGCCGGCGGCCAGAAACGCTAGCGTCGGCAAAGCGACCGCCATGAACATAGAAAGCTGTAAAGCGCGAACTGTGTAGCGCGTCGAGGCAGTGTCGAGCGCGGTAGCGGCAGCGCTACTGGCCTCGTCACGCCCTTGTCCGCTGAAAAAAGCAATCAAAAATGCCGCGGGTATGAACGTCGCGACACCATTCCATCCCACGTTATACGAGGCGTGCAGCGGCCACCAGGAAGCGAAAAGCCAACCCGCACATGCAATTGCCGTCAGCGCTGCCGTCGTGATGCCGTAAAAGAACGCAACGATCGCAACAGCGGGAAATGCGATAGCGAAGGGCAATTGGGTGCCGATCCAAGGCGTCAGCGCATCACGCCCCGCCATCGCAATTAAAGTGGCGATGACGACAATAAGCGCCTGGCGTAGACCGAACTGCCAGCGTCCCCGTACCGGCACGCCAATCGGGCGGCCCGGCAATTTAGTTAACCACATTACGCACCGACTTCGGCACCTAAAGCCAACACCTCCGAACGCAGTTCGTCAAAAGCGCGCTCGGTCATCGCAATGTCTGGACCGCGCACGCCGAGCTCCACGTGACGCCGGGCAGGCTTGCCGTCAGCGCCATCGCCCACCGAGGGGAGGCTGAAAGATCGCACGCCCGGATGCGCCAGCTCCATCCGTTCCATTAGCGGAGTCAGTAGCGACTCGGCCACGTCGAACACAATCAGCGACCGCTCCACGCGTGCGTGGGAGTTGAAGTACGGCGCGTAGTGCGTCTCGAGAATCCACTCGATCATCGGCCAGGCCATCACGGGGAAGCCAGGAACAAACCAATGGCGGCGAACAGAAAAACCCGGGATCCGATTAAAAGGATTCGGAATGATTTCGGCGCCCGCGGGGAACTCGCCCATTTTTAGGCGCTGCAAATTTTCAGGCGTCGTCATGTCGGCGCTGCCGTGCCCCTTGAGTGCCATCTCGGCGCAGCGTTCTGAGATAAACGCAGCAGCTTGCGCGTGCAGCACGACCTCAACACCAAGTGCCGCCGCGACGGCCTGCCGCGTATGGTCGTCCGGCGTGGCGCCGATTCCGCCGCAGCTGATGACAATGTCCTCGCTCGCGAGCGTCCGACGATAAAGCTCTACCAGCGCATTGCGGTCATCGCCGATGTAATGCGACCACGAGATCTGTAGTCCACGCTTGGCGAACAACTCGATGACTTTTGCCAGATGCTTGTCTTCGCGCTTGCCGGACAAGATTTCATCCCCGACGATGATCAGTCCGAAGCGGGCGGATTTCTGCACTATCTTCATGCGGCGCCGTTGATCATGCGGCGCACTCCAAGCCGTTGTTGCGCCCAGAAACCCTGCCCGTAGTCGCGCGCGGCGCCATCTGGCGAACCCAGTTGGTCGCGAATGCCAGTGGGTTGAACCTCGCGCGAGTAATCGGCAGTTCTAAACATCATGTCCCACAGTGGAAACAGCACGGCGAAATTGCAACCACGGTGTCGCCCTTCGTGGCCGACGCCGATCGCATGATGGCGTCGATGAAAAATCGGACTCACGATCAGGCGCCCGAGAGGACCCAGCGACCACCGAACATTTGCATGCTGCAAGCTCTGCAGCATGCGTGTCGCGATCAGCAGACCCACAAATTGGGCCGGCTCGACGCCGATAGCAAGAGCCAGGCAAGCCTTCAAAGCCTCGCGCACGAACTCGTCGAGCAGATGGTTACGATCGTCGGTCCACAGCGACATCTGGCGCTGCGAGTGATGCACCGCATGGAGTGCCCACCACCAGCGCCACCGATGCTGCGCGCGATGGACCCAGTAGTCGGTGAAGTCGAGCACCACCAGATAGAGCAGAAACCCGACGACTGCAATATCGGTAACGCCGGTCCACGCGTGTTCCAGCTGAAACGGTGTAATGCCCAGATCGCGCAACTGCATGGTTGTGTCATCCACCACGGGCGACAACAACAAAAACAGGGCAAGCGGTATCAGTCCTAACCGGTTGAGCGCGGTGTACAAAAAATCGACTCGTGTCTGCTGACGATTCTCCCACTGCTCGGCGGGCGCAAAGCGCTCGAGTGGGCGCACCAGTACATAGAGCGCAAAAATCTGGATCATGCCAAGTAAAAACCATTCGGTGGCAAGGTAGCCTTCCTCCTGAAAACGCATCGCGCCAAATGAAAAAAGCCACGGCTGCACCCCGTGTTCGAAGACCCACGCATGGGTCTGCGTAAATGCGGCTCCGAGCAGATCCTGAACGCGTTCGATCATCGGATTCTGGCCGGTGCTGTCGAGGCAAGCCTGCCCAACGGGCGTGAGGGCTGATAGTCAGGATGCTGCTTCAATGTCTTGAAGCAAAACCCACGCTGCTTCAGGCCTGCTATCAGCGGATCGATCATCGGCGCAAATGGATCCTTGCGCGACCAGATCCCAAGGTGCGCCAGCAACACGTCCCCGTCGCGCACTCCAGCCAGCGCGTTCTTGAGCAGTTGCGCGTTCGGCTGCGATTCGGACGGCAGCTCATCGCCCAGGAAACCGGCGTCGGCCCAGTGCACGTGCGCGAATCCGCACTCGCGCGCTGCGGCAATCGCAGGCGCATTGACTCGCCCGCCCGGCGCGCGCCAGATCGCGTCGAGCGAGCGCCCGGTGTGCTCGTGAAATGCAATGCCCGGGCGACGCAGTTCGGTGCAGAAATCCGCAGCCGACATGTTCAGGGTGCGCCCCTGCCCCACGCCGAATTGGGGCTGATACGTAATGAGTTCCCCACGGCTACTGATACGGCCGTGCCGCCATGTATGGCTGCCAAATGCGTGGCCCTCGGCAACACGCGCGCGCCAGTAGGGCGCCCAGGAAGGGTCCAGCGCGTAATCGCCGCGTGCTGTTTTCTCGTTAGCGAGAAAGAAGCTCGCCTTGGCGTCATGCTTGAGAAGCGTTGCGGCAATCTCCTCGGCATGGCGCATGTTGCCCGTATCAAAAGTCAGATACGCGGTCGCAGAACATGCCGTCGCTTGAGCCGCGCTGGTTACCCAAACGGCCGTCGGGATTGCCAGAGCCTGCAAAAGGGTGCGCAACAAGAAATCACTTCCAGGCAGCACTATTGCTGAAAAAGATTCCGTGCGGAGAACGACCCACTTTGACCGTGTGCACGATCTTTCGCTGCGGCACATCGACAACCGCAACTTGCCTGATCCAGCGCTGCGTCACCCACAGTTGCTTCCCATCGGCGCTGACCTCCATGCAGTCAGGCCCGCCGGGTACTGCGATGTCGTATTGCTTTTCAAGCGTCAACTGATCGATGACGCTGACCGAATTGTCAACGCGATTGGAAACGAACAGCAACCTGCCGTCGCCAAGCGGGCGAAAATTGTGTGCGCCTTTGCCGGTTTTTATCTTCTTGATCGATTGCTGCGCGCGCCAGTCGATGACTTCAACCGAATCACCCCCGGTAAGGCCGACCAGCAAATGTTTGTCGCCGGGGGTCATCCAAAGTCCCGCGGGCATAGCGCCGACCTTCATTTTCCACATCAGCACCTGATCGCTGAGGCGAACTGCCGCAATTTCGTCGCTGTCTTGCAGCGATACGAACGCAATCTTGCTGTCAGCAGAAAAGGTGATGTGGCTCGGCGTCTTTGCGGCGGTCAAAGATTTTGCAAGCGTCAATTCGCCACCGCGTGCGGAATAGACATCGATGCGGTTCAAACGATTGCCGGCAACGACAAACCAATTCTTGTCGGGCGAGTAACCGATTTGATAAGGGTCTGGAATGCTCGCCAGTCGGCGCAACGGTTCGCCAGTTTTAGGGTCGAGAAACATCAAATCGTTGCCGGCGGCGTTTGCGACGATTAAAGCGCTGCCGTCGGGCAGCGCCATCAGATGATGGGGCTCTTTGCCGACGTGATAGCGGCGGATCTCAGACCGTGCATCCTGATCGATCAAGCTAACCGACGCGTCGCCCGAGTTCAATACCACGACCACGCCAGCGTGGGCAGCGCTCGCGGCAAGCGTCAGAAGCAAGCCGCCTGTGAAGCGGCGGAACAAGCCGCTATCCCTAGTCCCCTTCATGCTGGCCTTCAAGTGCTCTTATCAATGCCAAATTCTAATTGACTGCAGGCTCGGTAAATAGAAACAAAGGTTGCAACACAGCCGCATTTCACCGGTCCAAAGCGCAAGGACGGCAGGCACGAATGCAGCTTTCCAAGAGATAGCTTTAGTGTTTCTGTGATTAAATCGAATGGCCTAACCGAATCGGCCGTTCTCTCGGAGGGTTGTTAAATGATATCCGGCATCAAGTCGATCACCGTACTGAGTGCTGCCGTGCTAGTGGTCGCCGGTTGTTCACAAATTCCTGTTCGCCCAGACCCGTCGCTTGCGCTGGCGGGCGACCAGAAAACGTCGGCGGCAGGCGCCGCGTTGACAGCCATTGCCGTGCAGGTCGTCACTGCTCAGTTTGGCGTCTTTGGAGCAGACCCCAATGGACGCCGGCTGCTTTACGAAACTGACAAATTTCCTGCGATTCCCGCCGCCCCTTACGGCTGGTACATCCTCTTCAAGACCACTAAACCTACGGTGGTCTGGCGTGAAGAGTTCGAATTGCCGGAAGCGCCCCCAACATGGGGACCGGGTGAAGCGCTGGGCATTTTCAGCATCTCGCCTGATCGCAGGACCGCTGTGACCGAGCGAATCATTCCGACGCGCCTGGGGTTCATTGGCAACGAATGGCGCTACGCGCCCGGCGATCCGATAGGTGCTCACAAGATGCGCGTTTATATCGACGGGCAACTTATTCGCGAATTCAGCTTCGCCATCGAAAAGGGTCCGGACGAGCAGCGGGGTTTTCGCCGTGGGCCGAACCGGGGCGATCCAAAGTCGACCACGTAAACGTGGTTGTCGACACTTACCGGCGGGCGTCCCATATTTTTTGCAGTCGCTTGACGCTGACCGGCATCGGCGTCTTCAACTCCTGCGCGAACAACGACACCCGGAGCTCCTCCAGCAGCCAGCGAAACTCATCGAGCCGGGCATCCTCGGCGCCGCGACGCTCGTTGATCGTTCGCTGCCAAGCCGTCTGAAGTATTGCAACGTCGTTCATCCGAGCGCTATCACGAGTCGGGTCTGCCTTCAGCTTTTCAATTCGCACCGCGATCGCTTTTAAATAGCGCGGATATTGGGCGAGCTGCCCCACCGGGGTACGCACGATGAAGCGCGGCGCAAACAGTTGTGCAAGCTGCCGGTCAATATCTGCGATCACTTGTGGAAACGACTTCACCGACTGCAGTCGGGATGAAATCGCCGCGGCTTGGTCAACGATATGTGTGATCAGCCGTGCGACTTCTTGCGCGATCAAACTGACCCGGCCGCGCGCATCGTCCGTGCGCTGAACAAACTCCGTGCGGTTGACTGGCAGCGGCACACGCATGCAGGTGCGATCGATCGCCGCATCAATGATTTGTTCACGCAGATCTTCGAAACTCGGCATGGCGTTGGCAAGCGCCGCCAGCGTCGAGGCTCTCACCTGAACCATCTGCAGGCTTTCCAGATTCTTCTGCAGGAATTTCAGCTGCTCCTTTAACTGCAGTCGAAACAGACGCCGCATCCCCGCGTGGTGCTCGGTTGCGGCCTGCTCGGGACTGTCGAAAACATCGACTGAACAGTAAGTGGCGTGATCCACCAGTGCAGGAAAGCCAACCAGCACCTGCCCACCGCGCCGAGTCTCGAGCACTTCGGGTAACACGCCGAAATTCCAGTCGGTAATCCGCTCAGCGAGTCCGTCGATCGACTTGGCGTCGGACTCAGCGGCGCGCTGGAACGTGCGGCGGGCCTCACGGCCGAGCTCGGCCTTCAACTGCGCGAGATCCCGCCCCATCGCTAGTTGTCGCCCGTGCTCGTCAATCACCTTAAAGTTCATGTGCAGGTGGGCCGGCAAGGATTCGTGCCTAAAGTCCGTTGGTTTGACCACCACTTGGCGCTGTGCGCGAATATCTTCCAGCAGCTCGTCGATCAACGACGCGACGCCGTGTGGATGTCTTCGCACGATAAACTCAGACGCATATTCGGGCAGAGGCACGCAATGACGACGCAACTTCTGTGGCAGAGACTTCAGCAGCAGACTGACCTTTTCCTTCAACACCCCCGGCACCAGCCACTCGCACTGCTCGGCATCGATCTGGTTTAACAAGGCCAAAGGGACGGTGAGTGTCACGCCGTCGCGTGCGCTTCCGGGCTCGAAGTGATACTCGAGCGGCAATCGCAACTCACCGCGCGGGCTGCGCAGTACAAACTCCTTGGGAAACAGGTCGGTGGTGACACCGGCAGCTTCGTGCCGCATTACTTCGTCACGAGACAGGAAAAGCATGCGAGGAGCGGCACGCTCCGCCAGCGTGCGCCAGCGTTCGAAATCCGTCCCCTTGTTGATTTCTGCGGGAACTAAACGCTCATAAAATGCGGCTATCAGTTCGTCGTCAACCAACACGTCGAGTCTTCGCGTCTTGTGCTCGAGCTCGCGAATCTGCGCAATGAGCTGCAGGTTGTGCTTAAGGAAAGGCGCACGTGATTCGAGTTCGCCTGCAACCAAAGCCTCGCGAATGAAAATGCCTCGCGCGGCCACTGGATCAATTGCGCCGAACGCCACTCGTCGCTGCGCGTACACCACAAGTCCGTACAGCGTTGCACGCTCGAATGCCACCACTTCAACGCGCTTTTTCTCCCAATGCGGATTGCTGTGACTTCGTTGCAGCAAATGCGCGCCCACTCGCTCAATCCAGAGCGGTTCAATGACTGCGACGGTTCGCGCAAACAGTCGGGACGTTTCGATCAATTCTGCGGCAACTACCCAGCGCCCCGCTTTCTTGACCAACGCAGAGCCTGGCCAGATAAAGCACTTGATGCCGCGGGCCCCGACATATGGGGGTTCACCGCGCTCAGCTTCAAGAACGCGCAGCCCGACGTTACCCAGAAGGCCGGCAAGCAGCGCCACATGTATTTGCTCGAACGTTGCATCCGCGGAATTGACGCGCCAGCCATGCTCGCTAGCGATTGCGCATAGCTGGGTATGCACATCTGCCCACTCGCGGGCGCGCCGCGGACTTAGAAACTGACTCTTGAGCTCGTCGGTCAGTTTGCGATTGGATTTCTTGTGCGCGAGACGATCCTGTAGAAATGCCCAGAGCTTCAGCTGCGACAGAAAGTCGCTCCGTTCATCGCTGAAGCGCAGGTGCGCTCGGTCGGCCGCATCCTGCGCTTCTAACGGGCGCTCTCGCGCGTCTTGCACCGAGAGCGCAGCTGCAATGACCAACATCTCACGCAGGCACTGTTGCTCGCGCGCAGCGAGCAGCATGCGGGCGACGCGGGGGTCAAGCGGCAGCCTGGCAAGCTCCGCGCCGATCGCCGTTAGCTGGTTACGTTGATCGACCGCGTTGAGCTCGGCCAACAGCTGGTAACCATCAGCGATCGCGCGCCCTGGAGGTGGCTCGACAAAGGGAAACTGCGCAACATCGCCGAGCCCCAGCGACTTCATTCGAAGGATCACGCCGGCGAGCGAAGAGCGCTGCACTTCCGGGTCGGTGAAGCGGGGACGGCGCGAGTAGTCGTTTTCAGAATAGAGGCGAATGCAGACTCCATCGGCCACTCTTCCGCACCGACCGGCGCGTTGGTTGGCGGCAGCTTGCGATATCGCCTCGATCTGCAACTGCTCCACCTTGTTTCGATACGAGTAGCGTTTGACACGCGCCAGACCGGTGTCGACGACGTAACGAACTCCCGGAACAGTCAGCGAAGTTTCGGCAACGTTGGTTGCCAACACGATGCGGCGGCGCTGCAACGCCGGACTGAAGACGCGCTCCTGCTCCTCGGCGGAGAGGCGCGCATACAACGGCAGAATTTCCGCTCCGGTCGGGTGATGCTTGCGCAACGCCTCCGCAGCCTCGCGTATTTCGCGCTCACCCGGCAGGAACACAAGGACGTCGCCTTGCCCGAGGCCTGACAGCTCGTCCACAGCATCGACAATCGCTTCCATCAGCGTTCGATCGTCGACGTCATCGGCGCGGTCTGCATCAATGAGCGGCCGATAGTGCACCTCGACCGGATAGAGGCGGCCGGATACTTCGATGACAGGCGCGGGGCCACTCGAACCGCCGAAATGTTTTGAGAAACGCTCAGCGTCAATGGTCGCCGAGGTGATGATGACCTTGAGATCGGGGCGTCTGTTAACGGGCCCGTGTACGAGCTGCTTGATATAGCCGAGCAGAAAGTCAATGTTCAGCGAGCGCTCGTGAGCTTCATCGATGATCAGCGTGTCATACGCACGCAGAAGAGGATCGCTCTGTGTTTCCGCGAGCAGGATGCCGTCAGTCATCAACTTGATCGACGCGCCAGGCCGCGTCTGATCGCTGAACCGGACCTTGTAACCCACCACTTCGCCCGGTGCGCTGCCAAGCTCGTGCGCAATGCGTCGCGCAATACTGGACGCGGCAATGCGACGTGGCTGCGTGTGTCCGATCAGCCGATCACCGCCGCGCCCCATCGACAGGCAGATCTTCGGTAGCTGAGTGGTTTTTCCGGATCCTGTCTGACCGCTGACGATCACAACCTGATGCGCTTCGATCGCGCGCGCAATCTCGTCGCGTGCACCGGAAACCGGTAAGTCTTCCGGAAAGCTGATTGCAGGCAACGGAGCGACGCGCACGTGGAAGCGGTCAGTATACTTTTGCGAATGAATGACGCAGTTCCCGCCGAGCCGATCACGTCGGTTACGGCATCCGCAGTTGACCATGCACGATTTGTGACGTGGCTGCGTGATGTTGCACCGTATGTTCATGCGCACCGAGGTCGCACATTTGTTGTGGGTTTTGCCGGGGGCTTGATCGAGGCAGGCGCGCTGATCGCGCTGGTTCAGGATTTATCGCTGCTTAACGCGATGGGGATTCGCCTTCTGGTCGTGCACGGCTCGCGGCCGCAAGTGCAGGCACAACTCGCGCTTAAAGGTGTCGAGGCGCGGTTTGCCAACGATGTCCGCATCACCGATGCACCAGCACTCGAATGCGCGAAGGAAGCGTCGGGAGAGATCCGGCTCGATATCGAAGCGGCGTTCTCTCAAGGCTTGCCATCGACTCCAATGGCGCACTCGAAGGTACGCGTGGTTAGCGGCAACTTCGTCACGGCACGTCCTCTCGGCGTCATCGACGGGGTCGACTATCAGTTGACTGGCGTCGTGCGCAAAGTCGATTCGGATGCGTTGCGATTCACGCTAAGCAACGGTGCGATCGTGCTCTTGTCGCCTCTCGGATTTTCACCTACTGGCGAAGCGTTCAACTTGACTATGGAGGACACGGCGTGCGCAGTTGCGACCGCGCTCAAGGCCGACAAGTTGATCCTGCTCACCGAGACTGAAGGCGTACGCGGTACCGATGGCAGATTGCGCAGCGAGCTGACCGTGCAATCGGCCGAGGCACTGCTGGCGACCGGCGAGGTCAAGCCGGATGCGGCATTTAATCTCCGCTATGCCATCAAGGCCCTTAAGGGTGGCGTTGCTCGCGCGCACATCCTTTCGTTTGCGCTGGATGGCAGCGTGCTCGCCGAGCTTTTTACACACGAAGGCGTCGGTACGATGGTCGCCGCCGAAGATCTTGAACAGCTTCGCGACGCGACGGCCGACGACGTGGGTGGCATCATCAAGCTGATCGAACCACTCGAAGCCGAAGGCACACTGGTCAAGCGTCCGCGCGAGCTGATCGAACGCGAGATCGACCGGTTCGTAGTGCTCGAACATGATGGATTCATTTTTGGCTGCGCCGCACTCTATCCGTTTCCGCGTGAGCAGATGGGCGAGCTTGCCGGCCTCACGGTTCATCCGGACTACCAGAGCTTCGGCGACGGTGAGCGTTTGATGAAACGCATCGAGGCGCGCGCGAGAGCCGCGGGAATCACCAAGCTTTTCGTCCTGACTACGCGAACCGGACACTTTTTCATCAAGCGCGGATACAAACCGGCGGCGGTGGACGATCTGCCGCCGCAGCGACAGAACATGTACAACTGGCAGCGCAAATCGCAAGTGCTGCTCAAGCAGATCTAGGAGTGAAGATGGCGCGAATGGTTAATTGCGTAAAGCTTGGACGTGAGGCCGAAGGCCTCGACTTCCCTCCGGTCCCCGGAGATCTCGGTAAACGTCTCTGGGAAAACGTGTCGAAAGAAGCATGGGCCGGCTGGTTGAAGCACCAGACGATGCTCGTCAATGAAAATCGTTTGAATCTTGCCGACACGCGCGCGCGAAAATATTTGCTGACTCAAATGGAAAAGCACTTTTTCGGCGAGGGCGCCGATGTCGCGCAGGGTTACGTTCCGCCCAGCTGACTAGCTTCCGATACGTCGGAGCTGAAAGAACACTGCGACGTCAAACGGCGACCATACCGGCGCTCGCACCCCGGCTTCGCTAAGGGCGGTGCGCACCCAGTCGTTACAAGTAAACCAGGGACGGTAGCGGGTGCTGGCCTCGTAAAAAGCATCGTAGGCAAAATAGCCACGCACGTTGGCGCGCTGCGGGCGTCCTGCGGCATCGCGCGCAAACGAGGAGCGGATGTTCGCGACGAGTCGGGCGTATTGATCGCGGCTGACCTTGATCTCGAACGCCTTGTACGACAGCGGCGAGTCGAGGTATTCAACATGCATCGCCCCCGGACCCGTTCCGCTGAGGGCTGACAGCGCCGTGGTCATCCTCAGGTCGCTCCATGTGGGCGTATCAGCAAAGAACCCGCGATCGCCCCACCCGAACGCCACCCATTTGAGCGGCGTCGCAAGCGCTCGCATGTGCGCGGGTGGATGGTCGACACTCCAGTCAACACCGGCTTCGCGCGTCGGCAAGATGAGCTCGGCGTGCACGCCGTTCGTACGCACGTAAATCGAAACACCCTGCGGCGACTGGACGAACGATGAGTTCACCGGGATCGCACCGAGCGCAATCGCAGCGAGTGCATAAGCCCCGGCGACAAGAATCACAAGCGCGATGGTCCACCCCAAAACGCGCAACATCCAAGTCCACAGCGAGGGCCGGCGGTACCCCCTTAGCCTTGCAGCCGTCATCGCAACAGTGGAACGTCGGCAATTTTTCGGGATTCGACGACGCCATCGGAAGTGCCCAACAGCAACACGTCAGCGCCGCGCGCCGCGAACAAGCCATTGCTGACGACGCCGGCAATACGGTCGATGCCCGCCTCGACTTCGCACGCGTTGTCGATCGCCGGGTGGTGGACGTCGATTATGGCGTTTCCGTTATCGGTGGTGAAGCCCGCGCGCACTTGCGGATCACCGTACCGGGCCAGTTCGCGCAACGCATACGCGAGTGCGATTGGAAGCACTTCCACCGGCAGCGGAAATCTACCGAGGCGCTTGACGAACTTGCTTTCGTCGGCGATGCAAATGAACGTTTCAGCGACAGCCGCCACGATCTTTTCGCGTGTCAGCGCCCCGCCACCGCCTTTGATCATGCAGAAATCCGCATCGATCTCGTCCGCACCATCAACATAGATCGACAGCAATTGAACGTTGTTCAGATCGAAAATGCGGATGCCGTGGCGTGCGAGTCGGTTCGCGGTGCGCTCGGAGCTCGCCACCGCTCCAGGGATCCGATCCTTGATCGCTTGCAGTTCGTCAATAAAGTAATCGGCGGTCGAGCCGGTACCCACACCGAGCGGCTCGCCATCCCTGACGTACCGGATCGCGGCTCGCGCCACAGCGCGCTTTAAATCGTCTTGCTTAGACATTCGGTGCCCGCTTCTGCCCGGGCCGAATGATACGTTCAGGCTTACTGGTGTGCGGAATGCCCGGCGGCGCGTGCCATTGTCGATTGCACAATCCAGAATGCGCGCGGACGATGCTCACAGTAGCTGCGCATTTTCTGATCCGCGAAGCGCGCCACACGTGGCCGGAGTGCGAGATTGGTCGTGACCAACTGCGGAGAATTGTCTTCGCTCTCCACAATGTAGCCATGACCGTAGGGCTTCACGACGACATTGCCGCTGATGCGCACATGGCGCGAACCGACCGTGACGATGCCGCGCTGATAAGACTGATGAATCAGGCACCCTATCACCGAGCTCTCTGCGGCTTCACCGTTGTTATGCCAGTGAAGCGGATAGCGCCCGAGACGATTCAATTGACCCATGCGCCGAAACTCGACACCCGAAAATCGGCCGGTCGATGGAGTCGTAGACGTCGCCCGGTCCGACGTGCGGGCGATTACGCAATACGCGCCCACGCTGTCGCGTTCTGAATCCGCGCAACCTTCCACCACGATGTTGCGCGAGAGCAGCACCACTTTCCCGATCGAACCTGGAACGATGTGCCGCAGCGTTGCATGGCCACCGTGATGCCGGTGCCAGACCGGAGTTGCAAGCTGGACCGTCAAACAATCTGCGCCGACGCTGCCAATAATTCGTTCTTCCAGCAGGCAGTGCTGTGCTCCGGAAGCAATCGCGATGCTCTCGCCGGCACGCCAATCAACGGGCTTTGCAAGGCGCAGAGTGTTGTGGCCGGGGACAGTACTGCCTCCAAGGGGGACCCACGACGTGCGAGCTTCACCATGAAGATCAATGGTCCCGCCATCTAGCGCGGCCAGAAATTTGCTGCCGAGCAATGGATGGTTCGGCGCGCGGCTTGGTGCAGCCCGCGTACACAGCGTCACCTGAAGTTGGTGCTTGAACGGTTTGTCCGCGCTACCGGCAATCAAGGAGCCACTTGCTTCGACCAGAATCCATTCGGCCGCGATGCGCACGTTTTTCCGTGCAACGATCACCCTGCCTTTGACGTGCAGCGAGCCGACGTCGATATCCTGATCGATCAGTACGGTGCGGCCTTTGGCGATCGTTACGGGTTCCCCGCGCGCAGGACACGCGCCATCCCACGTGTCGGGATCGGACCATCGTCTTGCGTCAGCGGGAACGTCATCGTAGGACACCGCGTCGGTCGCTGCGCCAGTTGCGAGGAATTCCAGGAAGCCCATCGCTTGATGAAGTTGATATGAGAAAGTACTTGAGGTCGATAGGGTACGACGTGCCGACGACAAATCAATCGCGCCGCACGCATCCGGAAGGATGAAATTTGAAAAGCTGGACAAGCCCCGGTCAGTTAGGCGCTTGCGCAGCTCTCATTTACGCTGTGGCGGAAGGTCGGTGCAGGTCCCGTGGGCAACTTCGGCCGCCAGCCCCACTGACTCACCCAGCGTCGGATGCGGATGAATCGTCTTTCCGATGTCAACCGCGTCAGCGCCCATCTCAATAGCCAGCGCCACTTCGCTGATCAAATCGCCTGCGTGCGTGCCCACAATGCCGCCGCCGATGATCCGGTGCGTTGCCTCGTCGAAAATCAGCTTGCTGAAGCCCTCGTCTCGGCCATTTGCAATCGCCCGACCACTCGCTTGCCACGGAAACTTGCCAACTTTGATCTTGATGCCCTGCACCTTCGCTTCGTCTTCGGTCACTCCAGCCCATGCAATTTCAGGGTCGGTGTAGGCCACCGACGGAATGACTCTCGCATCGAAATGACTCTTCTCACCCGCCGCTGCTTCGGCCGCAACGTGTCCCTCGTGCACCGCCTTGTGCGCAAGCATTGGGTTGCCGACGATGTCGCCGATCGCAAAAATGTGCGCGACGTTGGTACGCATCTGCGCATCGACCTCTATGAATCCGCGGTCACTCACCGTTACGCCCGCTTTATCCGCACCGATGTCCTTGCCGTTTGGCACGCGCCCTGCACTAACCAGCACGAGGTCGTATAACTGAGGACTCGATGGCGCCTGCTTGCCCTCGCAACGCACAGAAATTCCCTCCGGACGCGCTTCAACACCAACAGTCTTGGTGCCCAGCATCACCGCGTCAAATCTCTTTTCGTTGTACTTCTGCCAGACGCGAACGAGATCGCGATCGGCGCCGGTCATCAGCACATCGAGCATCTCGACGACGTCAATGCGCGCGCCCAGCGTCGAATAAACCGTAGCCATTTCGAGCCCGATGATGCCGCCGCCAATTACCAGCATGCGCTTGGGCACCGCTTCCAGTTGCAGCGCACCGGTCGAATCGACGATGCGTGGATCCTCGGGAATGAATGGAAGCTTCACCGCGCGCGAGCCGGCCGCGATGATCGCCTTGGCGAAACGAATCACCGTTTTTTCCCCGCTGCCCACGCGGCCCTCGCCGGAAGTGGTTTCGACCAGAAGTCGATGTGGACCGGTGAACGTTCCGACACCACGCACCACCGTGACCTTGCGCGCCTTTGCCATCGTATTGAGTCCACCGGTCAACTTAGCGACAACTTTCGACTTGTAGGTCCGCAACTTTTCCAAATCAAGCGTGGGTTTTCCGAATCCAACACCGATGTCTGCAAAATGCGCTGCCTCGTCGATCACCGACGCCACATGCAGCAAAGCTTTGGAGGGAATGCATCCGACGTTCAGACACACGCCGCCCAACGTTCCGTAACGCTCGACCAACACTGTTTTTTTGCCAAGATCAGCGGCACGAAACGCCGCCGAGTAACCACCGGGCCCGGCGCCAAGCACCAGCACATCGCACTCGAGGTCAGGAACACTCGGATCCGTATCGATTGCAGCCGTTTCTGCAACAGCGGCGGCAGCTAGAGGTGCGGTCGCAACGAGTGCGGCCGCGGATGCAGTCGTCAGCGGCTTAGTGGGCGCGGCGGGCGCGGCGGGCGCGGCGGGCGCGGCGGGCGCAGCGGGCGCGGCGGGCGCAGCGGGCACGCCCTGCGAGGATTGCGCTGCATTACCGACAGTTGCTTCGAGCCGCAGAAGCGCACTCCCGGTCGACACCTTGTCGCCCAGCTTGACCCGCAACTCCTTCACGACACCGGCCGCCGACGATGGAATCTCCATCGAAGCCTTGTCGCTTTCAACAGTAATCAGCGACTGGTCTTTTGCGATCGTATCGCCCGGCTTGACCAGCAGTTCGATGACCTCAACGTCCTTGAAGTCCCCGATGTCCGGCACTTTTACGTCGATGTCGCTCATGGCTGCGGCCCCTGCGGGTTTTCTTGCGGGTGTTGCTGCTCGGAAGCGGAGCACGCGGGGCGGGCCGGAAAACTGAAGACACGCAACGGCAGCGCTGAACTCTTATCGAACTCTGCACCCGCTCGCACCCCGATCTCAGCAACGCTGCGCGCGCTGTCGGCCTGGTCATAGGCGGCAAACATGGCGCCAAGCGCAAAGTTACGGCCCGAACCAATGCCCCAGAAGCGGTCGAAACAAAACACCTCGCGGTACGAGTACACGCCGTAGATGCCGGAAGGGTTTGCAATCAACGCAGTGATCTGCGACGACTCGTAGGGATCGGAGTCGTCTTCCTTTGGATTCAGAAAAAACTTGTCTTTCAGGATGATGTGCACACGCTGAAATGTGTTGAACACCTCCTCGCGGCTGCCGAGCCTGCATTGATCGGCCAGATACTGCATCGCGCCCGCCAGGACGACGAAATGCGCCGTGCTTCCGGCAAGGCCGATGTAGGAGTCGCCGATCGAAAAAATCTTTTGATTGACTTCGTAGCCATGCGGCAGGCGCGTTTCACCGAAGGTCACCAGCGCATCGGACGCAATCGCGATCTCTTCATTCTTCTTCACAACGACGATCGTGGTCATGCGTTCTCATCGAAGAAAGCAAACGTGCTGCTCAGAGCAGGACCCTTCTGAAATCCGACAGGATCTTCGCCAGAAATGCATTGAATCGTCCAGCACTGGCGCCATCGACGACGCGGTGATCCCACGACAGCGACAACGGAAGCATTAGGCGTGGCACGAAGGCCTTTCCATCCCAAACGGGCCGAATCTGAGAGCGGCAGACGCCGAGAATCGCGACTTCGGGCGCATTAATGATTGGCGTGAAATACGTGCCACCGATTCCGCCCAGTGACGAAATGGAGAAAGTGCCACCCTGCATATCTGTAGGGCCAAGCTTGCCGTCGCGCGCTTTCGCGGCCAGCAGCGCCGTCTCCTGCGCAATCTCAATGACGCCTTTCCGGTCGGCATCCTTGATGACGGGCACCATCAGCCCATTGGGCGTGTCTGCCGCAAAGCCGATATGAAAATATTCCTTGCGGAAGATTGCGTCGCCGATTTCAGCGTCGATCGAAGCATTGAAGTCTGGAAACTTCTTTAGTGTGGCAACGCACGCCTTGATCAGGAACGCGAGCATCGTGACCTTGACCGCATCTGCCTTGCCGCCTTTCTCGTTCTCCTTGTTCAACTCCACACGAAATGCTTCAAGATCAGTGATGTCCGCGTCATCATGATTGGTGACGTGCGGAATCGTGACCCAGTTGCGTGTCAGCGCGGGCCCGGAAATCTTACGAATCCGCGACATTTCAACGCGGGTCACTGGGCCGAACTTGGCGAAGTCGATCTGCGGCCAAGGCGGCAGACTCGAGCCCGGTGAGCCGGACGCGGCAGCAGTTAGCGATCGCGCAGGTTTTGCGTCGTTACTCATGACGCCTTTTACGAAGCCGCGCACATCGTCCTCTGTAATGCGACCTTTCGGACCACTGCCCGTCACCGCGGTGAGATCGACACCAAGCTCGCGTGCAAACTTTCGAACCGAGGGCGACGCGTGCGGCTTTGCCCCCGGCGCCCCAACGTCGAGTGCCTGCGGGCGGGCGCCCATTTCGGTGGCGAAGGCATGCGAGCGAGGCGTGCCAAGCGACTCTGCGCTTGTCGATTCCGCTGCAGGTTCAGCAGCGGGCGCCGGTGCCGCCGCCGGTGCAGCAGCCGGTGGGACTGGCTTGGACGTTGCGGCGGGCGCCGTCGCAACAACAGGTCCACTTGCAACTGCAGTTCCAGCACTTGGCGTAGCGCCATCTGGTGTCAGGCTCGCGAGTGGCGTTCCCTTGGACACCTTGTCGCCAAGCTTGACCTTGAGCTCCTGAAGGATGCCCGCGTGCGACGAAGGAATCTCCATCGAAGCCTTGTCGCTTTCTACGGTCACGAGCGACTGATCCTTCGCGACCACGTCACCGGGCTTCGCCAATAATTCGATGACTTCGACCTCTTTAAAGTCGCCGATATCCGGAACTGCCACTTCGACTTGTTGCGTCATGCTGCTACACCGTCACCGGATTGGGCTTGTCGACGTTGATCCCATACTTCTTGATCGCCTCGGCAACCCTCGCTGCCGGAACTACGCCTTCATCGGCCAGCGCGCGCAATGCCGAAACCGCGACGTAACGACGGTCGACCTCAAAAAATTCCCGCAGCTTGGCGCGAGTATCCGACCGCCCGAAGCCATCGGTACCTAATACTCGATAGTCCCGACCACGCGGTACGAACGCACGGATCTGGTCCGCAAACAGGCGCATGTAGTCGGACGTGGCTACGATGGGACCTGCTGTCTTCTCCAACTGCTCAGTCACGTAGGGTTTGCGCAGCTTCTCGTTTGGGTGCAGCAAATTCCAGCGCTCGATGTCGATCCCCTCGCGGCGAAGCTCGGTGAAGCTTGTGACGCTCCACACATCGCCCGCAACGCCCCAATCGGCTTCCAACATTTCGGCGGCGGCGATGGCTTCGCGCAATATGGTGCCGCTGCCGAGCAGCTGCACGCGCGGAATCGATTTGCCCGTACCGCTTCCGGCCGGACCTTCCCGCAGGCGATACATGCCTTTCAGAATTCCATCTTCCTGGCCCTTCTTCAGCCCCGGTTGCGGATAATTCTCATTCATCAACGTGATGTAGTACCACACGTTCTCCTGGTTTTCGATCATCCGCTTGAGCCCTTGCTGAATGATCACGGCCACTTCGTGTGCAAAGGTCGGGTCGTAGCTGATGCAATTCGGTATCGTGGAGCTCATCAGATGCGAGTGTCCGTCTTGATGCTGCAAACCTTCTCCATTTAGCGTGGTGCGACCGGCCGTCGCGCCCAGCAAAAATCCCCGCGCCTGCATATCACCCGCGGCCCACGCCAGATCGCCAATGCGCTGAAAGCCGAACATCGAATAAAAAATGTAGAACGGCACCATGATTCGATTGTTGGTCGAATACGAAGTCGCCGCAGCGATCCATGAGCTCATCGCGCCGGCCTCGTTAATGCCCTCTTCGAGGATCTGTCCTTTCTTGTCCTCGCGGTAGTACATCACCTGGTCCTTGTCGACGGGTTCGTACAGCTGGCCCTGTGACGAGTAGATGCCCAGCTGGCGGAACATGCCCTCCATACCGAACGTGCGCGCCTCATCGGGGATGATCGGGACCACGCGGGGACCCATGTTCTTGTCGCGCACCAGCTGCGTCAGCGATCGTACAAACGCTTGCGTGGTGGAAATTTCTCGTCCTTCCGACGTCGGATCCAGCACGGCCTGAAACGCATCAAGCCCGGGCGCGGCAATCTTCTCGTCGGCGTTGCGACGCCGCTGCGGCAAAAAGCCACCCAGCTCGCGTCGACGTTCCAGCAGATATTTCATCTCGGCCGAATCGTCGGCCGGCCGGAAAAACGGAACTCCTTCAAGCTTGTCGTCCGGTACCGGTATCGCGAATCGATCGCGGAATTCACGGATTGCAGCGTCGTCCAATTTCTTCAGCTGATGGGTTGGATTCTTGCCTTCGCCGACCTTGCCCATGCCGTAACCCTTTACGGTCTTGGCCAAGACAACGGTCGGCTGCCCGGTGTGCGTCGTAGCGGCTGCATACGCCGCATAGATCTTGTGCGGATCATGACCACCACGGTTCAGTCGCCATATATCGTCGTCGCTCATGCGCGAGACCATCTCGAGCAGCTTTGGGTCCTTGCCGAAAAAATTCTTGCGCACGAACGCGCCGTCGTTGGCCTTGAAGTTCTGGTACTCACCGTCGACGGTTTCTTCCATCACCTTCAGCAAGCGTCCTTCATGATCGCGCGCCAGCAGGGGATCCCAGTACGAGCCCCAGATGATCTTCAGCACGTTCCAGCCGGCGCCGCGAAAAGTCCCCTCGAGCTCTTGGATGATCTTACCGTTACCGCGCACCGGACCATCGAGCCGTTGCAGGTTGCAGTTGACGACGAAGATAAGGTTGTCGAGCTTCTCACGTGCGGCCAGCCCGATCGCACCGAGCGATTCGGGTTCATCCATCTCGCCATCTCCGCAGAACACCCACACCTTGCGTCCTTCGGTGTTCGCGATGCCGCGCGCATGCAGGTACTTGAGGAACCGCGCCTGATAGATGCCTTGTATCGGGCCCAGCCCCATTGAAACCGTAGGAAACTGCCAGAAGTCTGGCATCAGCTTCGGGTGCGGGTACGACGTGACGCCTTTCTTGTCCACGTCGCGCCGAAAATTGTTTAACTGGTCTTCGGTGAGGCGGCCTTCCAGGAAGGCGCGCGCATAAACCCCCGCGGCACAGTGGCCCTGAAAGTAAATCAGGTCGCCTCCGAATTCCGCGGCCGGTGCGCGCCAGAAGTGATTGAACCCCACTTCCATCAGCGTGCTCGACGAGGCGTAACTCGCAATGTGTCCGCCGAGCTCGCCCTCCCCGCGATTGGCGCGCACAACAATGGCCATCGCATTCCAGCGGTTGAAAGAGCGAATGCGTTCCTCGATCGCGGCGTCGCCCGGCGACGGCTCTTCCAGATGCGGCGGAATCGTATTGATGTAAGCAGTGTTGGCCGAATACGGAAGGTGTGTTCCGGAGCGGCGCGCTTTGTCGGTCAACGCTTCGAGAAGAAAGTGCGCGCGCTGCGGCCCCTCGCGCTCAATTACGGTTTCGAGTGCGTCAATCCATTCGGCGGTTTCAGCCGCGTCGGGATCGTTAGCCGCCTGATCGACCATTGCGGACATGTTGTCTCCTGTCGTTTTCGCGACGATACCAGCCACACCGCTATTTTCAAATAGCGGTTCGTGTTTCCATAATATGAAACGTACACGGCTTAAACGTTTGATACCGAATTTGCTTGCTCAGGCAAACGCCTGTCCATAATAGGCGCGAGAGCTGCATCGATTGCACGCGGATCCGCAAAGCGCCATGTCCGAAAATTCGACACAACCGGCAAATGCCGTCTTGCTCGCGTTCGATCCAATGGCGCGCGCAAAGACTCGTTTCGACGTCGGTCGCTATGCGCACCTGCTGGCGATCCTGCTGCTGGCAGCGGCGATCGCCGGCCTTGCGTATCTGCTGATCAAGGAGGATCGCGCGATGCAAAGCGATGCCCTGACGCGCGACGTCGATACCCTTGCCCAATCGTTCTCATTGCGGTTGCAGGCGATGACCGAAGCGATCACCAGCATTTCACTCGAGATCGGCGATGCGAAGTACAACGACAGCCGTTTCGCGTCGACCGGTCGGGAGTTGATGATGTCAAAGCCCGAGCTGCTGCATCTGGCGTATGTCGACGGGAAGAATCGCGTGCGATGGTCGGTGCAGTCGCCGAATCCGCTGGCCGATTGGTCGCGGCCCGCAGCGTCGGAAATTGGGGCCGAAGTAACGCGCTCAGTTATTCGACGAGCGCGTGAGACGCACTCAACCTTTTTCTCTCCCCCGTACCAGGATGACTCCGGGCCAAGTGCCGACAATGGCAGCCCGTTTACCGATCTGATCACTCCAGTGTTCAGCGACGACCGTTATGTCGGCGCGGTGCTCGCGCGCGTGTCGCTACCCGAGTTGCTGCGGCAAACCGTGACGCCCGAATTCGGGCAGCGCTACCGCATTGCACTCCGCGAGGAAAGCGGATCAATATTGGCCGCGTCGACCAGCAGCCTGGCTCCGGACGACGAACCGCGTTACGCGATTCGTGTCCCACCGCTTTCCAATGGCATTACCGTGCAGGCTTCCCCCTTTCGACAACGCTCTCCCGTTCTGGGCAATGCACTGTCCGGGTTGGTTGTGGGGTTGACGTTGATCGTGATGGTGACGCTGGCCGCACTGGCTCGACGCGACGTCAAGCAGGCGCAGGTCGAACGTGTGTTGCGAACTGAAACAGCGTTTCGACGCGCGATGGAAGATTCACTTGCCACCGGCATGGGTGTTATAGATCGCAACGGCGTGCTGCGTCACGTCAATCAGGCGTTCGTGCAAATGACCGGCTGGCCGGCCGATCAGCTGCTTGGCAAGGCTCCGCCGTTCCCTTACTGGCCACTTGATAGACAAGCCGAATATCAATCGAAGCTCGCCATCGTTCTCGCAGGGCTTGCCCCGGCCAGTGGTTTCGAATTGAAAGTCCAACGACCCGATGGATCATTGTTCGATGCGCGGATGTATTTCTCCGCGTTGCTAGCCGACGACGGCGAGCAGCTCGGCTGGATGTCAGCCATGGCCGACATCACCGAGCCCAAACGCATCAGCGAGCAACTTGCAGCTGCGCACGAGCGATTTACAACCGTGCTCGAATCGCTCGACGCCGCTGTTTCGGTCGTTGCGGACGATGCCGGCGACGAATTGCTGTTTGCTAACCGCAGTTATCTTGATCTGTATGGATCATCCCCGGCCGGCCACCGTAAATGGCGTGCGGCTCTGCCGTTGCAGGCTGGTATTGGCGAAGTGTTCGACGCTGAGGTTTCGCGCTGGTTTGATGTGCGCACGCGTAACGTACGGTGGGTCGACGGGCGCGACGTCCGTTTGCAGATTGCCACCGATATAACGGAACGCAAGGCCACCGAGGAGCTTGTGCGACACCAACAGGAGAAAGTCGAGCTCACCTCACGCCTGATGACGATGGGCGAGATGGCGTCGTCCCTCGCGCACGAGTTGAATCAGCCTTTGACCGCCATCAGCAATTACAGCCTCGGCGCGGTTTCGCGAATGAAGGGTGGCGGAATGTCGACCGAAGAGTTATTGCCCGCCCTCGAAAAAACCGCCGGCCAGGCGCAACGCGCTGGCAATATCATTCGACGCATTCGCGAATTCGTGAAGCGATCAGAACCGCGTCGGCGACCGACCGAAGTGCAGCGCATCGTCGAGGATGCAATCGGTTTTGCCGACATAGAAGCAGCCAAGAAAGGCATCGTCATTCGCACCGACGTCGAGGCGAACCTTCCGCCGCTCGACGTCGATCCGATCCTGATTGAACAGTTGCTTTTAAACCTTCTCAAGAACGCCATCGACGCGATGGACCAGTCGACCTTGCGCAAGATCGATCTGGTCGTAAAGCGGCAGGACGACATGGCCGTGTTTTCGGTGATCGACCGCGGCTCGGGCGTTTCGGAACTCGAGCACGCTAATCTGTTCCAACCGTTTTTCAGCACGAAGCCCGAGGGCATGGGAATGGGACTTAACATCTGCCGCTCGATCGTCGAGTTTCACCATGGCAGGTTGACGATCGAACGCAATCCAGAAGGTGGGGCGATCTTCGTGTTTACGCTGCCACTGGCCGAATCCAACGAAGCCGCAGAGGAAGTCAAGTGACCGAAAAGGATGCTGACAACGCACAGACGATGGGTGTCGTGTATGTCGTCGACGACGACGACGCGGTACGCGATTCAGTGCAGTGGCTGCTAGAGGCGAGCCGCTATCGGGTGATCGGTTTCGACAGCGCAGAGAAGTTTCTGGCAAACCACGATCCTGCCGCAATCGCCGTCGCTATTTTTGACGTCAGGATGCCCGGAATGAGCGGGCTCGAGTTGCAGGAGCAACTGGTGTCGCGCAAGTCGCAGTTGCCGATCATTTTCATCACCGGCCATGGCGACGTGCCGATGGCCGTGTCGACGATGAAGAAAGGTGCGGTCGATTTCATCGAGAAGCCGTTTGACCAGGCCGCGCTAAAGGCCTTAGTCGAACGCATGCTGGCCGAGGCTCGCGAGCATGCCTCGGCCACCGAACGTCAGCGGCTCAATCAGGCGCTGCTCAGCAAGCTGACACCGCGCGAGCAACAGGTACTTGAGCGAATCGTCGCGGGACGTCTTAACAAGCAGATTGCGGACGACCTTGGAATTTCCATCAAGACAGTCGAAGCTCATCGCGCCAACATCATGGACAAGATGCACGCAAACACGGTTGCCGACCTGATGCGGGCAGTGATGGGCGGAGGGGCGCTGAAGCAGTAACGCACTGTTTAAACTCGCGGCCCTAATTGGCAAAGGCGAGGCAGCGACGTGGCGGCACGTATCATCGATGGCAAGGCGCTGGCGGCAGATATTCGCGAGGCGCTGGTCGATCGCGTCAAACAACTGAGTTTTGCGGGCCACCGTCCGGGACTCGCCGTGATTCTGGTCGGTGACGATCCAGCGTCAGCTGTCTACGTTCGCAACAAGGGCGTCGCATGCGAACAGGTTGGCATTCAATCTTCAATTGATCGGATGCCGGCCGATACTTCGGAAGACGAACTGCTGAAACGCATCGGCGAACTCAACCGCGACGATAACGTGCACGGGATACTGGTGCAGACGCCTTTACCTTCTCACGTCAGCTCAAGCAGAGTGCTTGCCGCAATCGCATTTGAGAAAGACGTAGACGGCTTGCACGCCACCAACGCCGGCCTCACGCTAATGGGCACGCCCTATTTCCGATCGTGCACGCCGTATGGCGTTATGAAGATGCTCGAATCGATCGGAACGCCGATCGAAGGATCGCAAGCAGTCGTGCTCGGGCGCTCGAACATGGTCGGCAAGCCGATGGCGATGTTGCTGTTGGCGGCCAACGCTACCGTGACCATTGCGCACAGCAAGACGCGTGCACTTGCCGCCATTACGCGAACAGCGGACATCCTGATTGCCGCGGTGGGGCGTCGCAACCTGGTGACTGCCGACATGGTGAAACCCGGCTCGGTGATCATCGATGTGGGAACTAATCGAACTGCCGAAGGCAAACTCGCAGGCGACGTTGATTTCCAGAACGTCAGGCAGGTCGCAGGTTGGATTTCACCCGTGCCCGGTGGCGTAGGCCCAATGACGATCGCGATGCTATTGACCAACACGGTCGAGGCCGCCGAGCGGCGCGCGCGTCAATGATTTTCAACTTAAACCAGCAAGCTTTATGAAATAACGCCCAACATGACCGAGAACCTTGCAAACCCAGCGCACGCGGCACGCAATCCATTGCTTGATTTCAGCGGGCTGTCACGCTTCGACGAAATTCGGCCGCATCACATCACGCCGGCGGTTAATGAGCTGCTAGACAACGCGCGCACGACCGTTTCGCAGATAACGTCGGCGGAGGCTGCGGCAAGTTGGGATTCGGTGGTCGAACCGCTGAACGAGGTGACTGACCACCTGGCCCGTGCATGGAGCGCGGTGTCGCATATGAACGCAGTTGTCGACAGCCCCGAGTTGCGTGAGCAATACAACGCTAACTTGCCCAAGCTGACAGCCTTCTGGACGGGGCTGGCACAAAATGTCGCACTTTATGCAAAGTTCAAAAGGGTCGCTGCCGCGAAAGATTTTGACCAATGGCCAGCTGAGCGACGCAAGGTCATAGAGAACGAGCTGCGCGACTTTCGGCTTGGCGGCGCCGAATTGCCCGCCGCCAACATGGAGCGCTTCCGTCAAATTCGCGAGCGCGAAGCGCAGCTGTCGACGCGCTTTGCCGAAAACGTTCTTGATGCATCAAACGCGTTTGCGCTGTATGTCGAAGATGCCGCCGCCCTCGCAGGTGTCCCTGACGACGCAATGGAAATGTTGCACGAGGACGCGGCCACGGACGGAAAGCCCGGTTACAAGATCTCTCTGCAGTATCCAAGCTACGCCGCAATCATCGACTACGCCGACGATAGATCTCTGAGGCAACAGCTTTATCGGTCGTACTCGACACGCGCTTCGGAGTTTGGAAATCCGGACTGGAACAACGGGCCGCTTGTGATCGAGCTACTTCAACTGCGGCGCGAGCACGCGCAGCTGTTGGGCTACAAAGACTTCGCCGAAGTATCGCTGGTGCCGAAGATGGCGCAAAGCCCAAGCGAAGTCGTCGACTTCCTGCGTGACCTTGCGCGGCGTGCAAAACCGTACGCCGAGCGCGACATGGCGGAACTGCGCGAATTTGCCGCCCGTCAATTGCACATCACCGATTTACAGCCGTGGGATGCCTCGTATGCAAGCGAAAAATTGCGCGAGCAGCGCTACTCCTACTCCGAGCAGGAACTCAAGCAGTACTTTACTGAGCCTCGCGTGCTGGCAGGACTTTTTAAGGTTATCGAAACATTGTTTTCGGTCGGCATTCGCAAAATGGTGGCGCCCGTTTGGCACCGCGACGTTAGTGTTTATCAGATTGAAGATCAGAACGGCCGGTTGCTCGGCGAGTTCTATCTCGATCTCTATGCGCGCGACCATAAGCAGGGAGGTGCGTGGCAAGACGACGCACGCAGTCGACGCAAGCTACGAACTGATCTGATGACGCCGGTGTCGTTCCTGACTTGCAATTTTTCGCGCCCGGCGGGCGGCAGGCCCGCAACGTTAAAGCACGATGACGTGCTGACGCTATTCCATGAGTTCGGTCATGGGCTGCATCACATGCTGACGCGCGTTGACGAGCCCGCGGTCGCGGGGATTCAGGGTGTCGAGTGGGACGCGGTCGAGCTGCCGTCTCAGTTCATGGAAAACTTTGCGTGGGAATGGGAGGTTTTGCAGATGTTGTCCGCGCATGCCGACACTGGCGCCCGGCTGCCACGCTCCTTGTACGAAAAGATGTTGGCTGCAAAAAACTTCCAAAGCGGCCTTTTCACCGTGCGCCAGCTGGAATTTGCGTTGTTCGACATGTTGCTGCACTCGCGCTCCGATATTGGCGACGAGGCGGCATTGATGAAGCTTCTGGCTGAGGTGCGGCAGGAGGTTTCGGTCTTGGTTCCGCCTGAATACAACCGTTTTCCGCATGCTTTCTCACACATCTTCGCGGGCGGTTACGCCGCAGGCTATTACAGCTACAAGTGGGCCGAAGTCTTGTCGGCCGATGCGTTTTCGGCGTTTGAAGAAAATGAGGAGGGTGGCGTGCTGAATGCAGATACAGGTCGTCGCTTTCTCGACGAAATACTTGCTGTTGGAGGAAGCCGCCCTGCCATGCAGTCGTTTGTTGCGTTCCGTGGGCGCAAACCCTCGATTGACGCGCTGCTGAGGCATCACGGGATGGTCAACTGATGAAGAACCGATACGTTGGGCTGTGCGTTGTTCTGGCCGTTGCACTGCTTTCCGCGGTTACGCCGGCAGCCGCGCAATACCGCTGGATCGACTCAACCGGGCGCGTGAACTATGGCGACGCGCCGCCGCGGGATGCCAGGAACATCTCGCGAATGGATGGACGCCCAATCACGGATCGCTCTGATTCGGCGGGAGACATGCCGTTCGATCTACGCAAGGCGATGCAAACCTTCCCCGTAACGCTTTACACCGCGTTGGATTGCGGCCCCTGCGAATCGGGGCGTGCGTGGTTGAGGCAGCGCAACGTTCCGTTTCAGGAAGTCGTGGTTGACACGGATGTCGACGCCGAGGAAATGAACCGCCGCGTGGGCACGACGTCGGTTCCAGTGATGGCACTGGGCCGTACCCCGCATTTAGGATTTCGTGAGTCCGCCTGGTCGCTTGCTCTTAACGCGGCGGGTTATCCGGAAAAAATCGTTTTGCCATCGACCTACAGGGCCCCAGCGCCCCAGCCTATTTTCCCTGCCGCTACGACCGATCGCCCTGCGTCAAGCGCGCCTCCTCCGAAGAGCTAGTCCAGGAGCACCCGATGAGATTGCCTATGACTCTGTCGAAATTAATGGCCGCTTCGCTGATCGTGCTGCTGCACTCAGCGGCGCTGGCGCAAGCGTACGGTGAGCCCGATAAAGAGATTCGCAAGTACCTATACCGCTGGACCGATGCACGCGCACAGATCAACTATGGGGACCGACCCCCTCCGGATGCGCAGAACCTGCTGCGCATCGATCTACTTCAGATTGGACAACAGGTGCAGTCGACGCTTCCTTATCAAGTGCGACGCGCGGCCGGTACGTATCCGGTCATGCTGTTTACCGCGGGCAAGTGCCCGCCGTGCAATACCGCTCGTGAGTTCTTGGTAAAGCGCGGTGTGCCGTTCGCCGAACGCACGATCGTCACAGGCGACGATTCGGTCGAACTCAAGCGGCTGACACAAGCCGAGGGAGTACCCGTCGTAACCGTCGGCACCGCTGCGCTGATCGGTTTCGACCCCGATGAGTGGAACCTCAGCCTCGATGCTTCGGGCTATCCCAAAACATCGCAATTGACCGTCAGTTTTAAGCAGGAGCCCGCTCGTCCGCTGACCCAGAAGGAAAAGCCTCCGGCTGCGGTTGCAATTCAGTAGTCCGAACTCACTTGTGTTGCGCGTTGGGTGGCTCCCTCGCGGCCATCTCAAGGCGTCGGCGATACGGCTCGATCACCTGCTTGTCCAGCCAACGCGCGAACTTGTGCGCATCGATATCGGTGCGGCGATCGAGCCAAGCCTTGATTCCAACTTCGGAGAACGTAAGTAACCGCGAGTGCGGCAATCGGACCAGCCCATCGCGGCCCGCTATCTGCCGTATACGTCCGGCATCACGCTGGCGTCCTTGCAGGTCGAGCGCGTCCAATACGTCGTCCGCGACGACCCAGATGCGGTCGCGCTGAAGAAGAATTCTTATCTGACGCCCGTCGAACTCATAGTACGCACCGTTCCACTCGCCCCACACGCTCTGAGATTGCCAATTCCACAGTGCACACACGCCGCGGTACGCAGGCCATAGCAGCCACACGCCCCAAAAGGGCGCCACCAGGATCAGGCTAAGGACGCCAGTTCCATGACCGATGTCGTTGAGCAACAGTGCGCCGCCGACGAGACCCCATGCGAGCCACAGCGTCCAGCCCCAGCGAATGACGCGCGCATCGGGGTCATGCTCGAGCCACGTGGTTACCCGGGTCATCAACGCAACGTCAAATACATCAGAGCTTGTCGGCGGGCTGTTGCGTGAACGCCGGCGCGCCGCGCCTGCGCCGACGCTTCAAGCGTTGTTCGAGCGCATCGACGTACGTATAGATCACCGGTACCACGACTAGGGTCAGCAGTGTCGAGGTGATCACTCCCCCGATGATCGCGCGGCCCATCGGCGCCTGCTGCTCGGAGCCTTCACCAAAACCGATCGCCAGCGGCAGCATGCCAAAGATCATCGCTGCTGTCGTCATCAATATCGGCCGCAGGCGCACCTGGCCGGCGGCAAGCAACGCTTCGTTGCGCCCGAGGCCATCGCGCTGGCCCTTGTTGGCAAAGTCGACCAGCAAAATCGCGTTCTTCGTTACAAGCCCCATCAGGAACACGATGCCTATCATTGAAAATATGTTCAAGGTCGTTTTCGTGATCAGTAGTGCCAGCATGACGCCAACGATCGACAACGGCAGCGAAGCCATAATGGCCAAGGGCTGCAGAAAACTGCCGAATTGCGATGCCAGCACGATGTAGATAAAGATCACCGCCAGCGCGAGCGCGCCAAAAATAGCCGCGTTGACTTCTTCCTGTTCGCGGATCTGGCCGCCAATGTCAAACCGCAGGCCCGCAGGCAATGGGTACGACTTCACAAGTTCCTGGACTTCCTTGCCCGCGTCACCCGATGGGCGCCCCTGCACGTTCGCCCACAACGCAATTCTTCGCTGCAAATCCTGGCGCCGTATGTTCTCGGGATTAAATGTGCGCTCGATCGTTGCAATCGATCGCAGCGGAATGACTTCGGGCGTGCCATCGGTCATTTGGCGGCCCGTTGCAATGTTCAACCCGGAGATATCGTCGACCACGGTGCGGCTGGCGCGCGGAATCTGCGTAATCACCTCGTAGTTTTGCCCGTCGGGCGCCAGCCAGTAGCCCGAGTTCTCGCCTCCAATTAATGCCCGCAGCGTGGTTCCCAGCTGGGCGTAGGTCAGGCCGTACTCCGATGCGAGCTCGGGCTTCAATCGCACCGACAGTGCCGGCGTGCCTTCCTTCGCCGAAACCTCGATGTCGGTGATGCCGCGAATCGACAGAATTCGTTGGCGTAGATCGGTGATTACGCGCTGCATCTCCGCATCATTGTTACCGAGCAATGCAACATAAATCGGTCCACCCCAGCCCACTTTCATCTCGACGCCCGGAATCGCCGCAAGTTTCTGCCGAATGGCCTGCTCAAGCTGCTTCTGCGAACGGTCGCGCTGCGAGCGCGGGACGAGTTTCAAATTCAGCCGCGCCGTGTTCTTCGGGCCGTCGGTACCGACTCCGGTTTCTATCGAATCAATCTCCTTAAAATCACGCAGCGCTGTTTCGACGCGCTTGACCCGCTCATCGGCGTATTCCAGGCTTGACCCCACTGGCATCGTCAATCGAACGCTGGTAAAGCCTTCGTCGCTCTGCGGCATCATTTCAGTGCCTACGACGCCGGCAATCGGGATGGCGATCCCAAAGCTAAGCACGGCGATCCACAGCGTGATTCCCCGCGGACTTATCGTTGCGAAGCGCGGCTTGAGGTGTCGAGCGTCCAAGCGGGTCAATGCACGCCAGACGCCGATTGCGGGAATACCAACCGGAACCCTCGTCTTTGGCAGATTTGCCCCAAGCGTCCACCGGCGCGGCGACAAAACCCATTCCAGCAAACGACCATAGATCGCATGGACGCGATCCATCAGACGATCGAAGGCGCGCAGTACCGGTCCTATGAAGCCCGTTTGATGCATGCCGTGCGGCGGGTCACGCCAAATCGCAGACAGCATCGGATCGAGCGTGAAGCTGACAAAGAGCGACACGAGTACTGCTACTGCAACCGTGATACCGAATGGATAAAAAAACTTGCCGACAATGCCGCCCATAAATGCGATGGGAACAAACACTGCAACGATCGAGAAGGTCGTTGCAAGCACTGCAAGGCCAATTTCGTCCGTCCCCTCGCGCGCAGCGGTGTAATGATCCTTGCCCATGTGAATGTGTCGCACAATGTTTTCGCGCACCACGATCGCGTCGTCGATCAGCAACCCGATGCATAGGCTGAGCGCCATCATCGTCATGTAGTTCAGTGTGAAGCCGAAGACCCGCAGCGAAATGAAGGTCGCAATAACCGCAATCGGCAACGTGAGGCCTGTGATCACCGTGCTGCGCCAACTGCCGAGAAACAGGAAAACGATCAGTACAGTGAGCAGTGCGCCTTCGACGATTGTGATCTTGACGTTGTCGACCGCGTTCTTGACAAAGTCCGACGTCGATCGCAACAGCTTTAATTCGGTGCCTGGCGGCAGCAGCTTGCGGATGTCTCCAGCCGCTACCTTCAGGCTATCGCCGACCTGCACGATGTTGGCGTCCTGTGCCTTAAAAATGTAGAAACTGATCGCGGGCACGCCGTTGACGCGCGCAATCGAGCTGCGTTCGCGCTCCGTGTCGAACACTTCGGCAACCTGCGAAAGCATGATGGGAGCGCCACTCTTGCGGGCAACAATGATCTTGCCGAAATTCGCAGGCTCGCTGATGCGGCCATCGACGCGCACAATGGCCTCTACCGTGTTGTTGCTGATCGTGCCGACCGGCACACTTACATTTGCATTGCGCAGCGCTGTGACGACCTGGTCGACCGTCAGCCCAAATGCGGTGAGCCGACCCGGATCCACGCGTATCTGAATTTCGCGCGTGACGGTTCCGCCAAGCGATACCCTGCCGACTCCATTAATGCGTTCAAAGCCTTTTTGTACGACTTGCTCGCCCAAGGTAGTCAGTTGACGCTGCGACATGCCAAGGTCCGCATTCGCTAGCAGCGCATAGAACGCAACCGGCTCGTCATTCTCGTCGCCCCCACGTTGCACCACCGGATCTTTGACGTCGCGCGGAAACCCGGCACGAATCTGCGCAATCTTGTCGCGCACCTCCTGCGTCACGCGGTCAGTGTCAACATCAAGACGGAACTCAATCCATGAGAACGACATTCCTTCGTACGAGGCCGAGAGGATTCGCTTGACGCCCGCTACAGTGTTGACCGCGTTTTCAATCGGCTTGGCAAGGTCGTTCTCAACCTGCTCTGGCGAGGCGCCCGGATATCGAACCTGGATGGAGACCACCGGCGGCCGCACGTCGGGCATCGCCTCGACACCAAGCTTTGCGTACGAAAAAAGCCCGAGCACGGTGAGCGCCACCATCACCATCGTGGCGAACACTGGGTGATTGATCGAAACGCGCGTCATCCACATCGGTTTGGCCTTGCGCTCTAATTCGCCGCCGCCGGCTGGCGATTTTTGTCGGCAAGCTTCGGTTCGGGCGCAAGGCTGATGACCTTGGCGGCAAGGCCATCCTTCAGGTTGTCGAACTTCGTGGCTAGTACGACCTCGCCCGGCGTCAGCCCCGAGGTGACTTCGATCAACTGCGCGCGCTCGTCGCGCTTGCCTGTTACAAGTGCGCGGCGCGCGAGTTTTCCGTCGGACACGATCCACACGAAAGCCTGCCCGCCTTCAGAACGCAGCGCCGACAGCGGAAGCGCCAAGACCTCGAGTTCGGGCGACGTCGTCAGCGTCACCCGGGCGAACATGCCGGCTTTCAGCAGTGAATCATCATTGGACAGCGAGACATAGATGTTGATTGTGCGTGTTCCCATCTCTGCACTCGGATTGATCCGCTCCACCGTGCCCGCGAATCGGCGCCCCACCACGCCTTCGACCTCGACCTGTGTGGGCATTCCTTTTTGAATCTGCGTGACGTCAGAGATGGGGACCTGGGCCTGCACTTCGAGTTGCGCCAGGTCCACGATGCCTATCAACGGTGCGTCAAAGCTGACCTTTTCACCCGGCTGAACGTGGCGCTTGGACACCGTGCCGGATATCGGCGCTCGGACTACGGCGTCGGTCAACAACAACTGAGTCAGGTCCCACTGCGCCTGAGCCGTCGCCAGCGCAGCCAGTTGAACCTTGTGCGCACTATCGGCGGTGTCGAACGCGTTCTGCGAAATAAAATTCTGCTTGACCAGCTGGGCGTTGGCCTGACGTGTGCGATCGGCCATGGCCAGCTGCGCGCGCGCTGATTCAAGCGACGCTTTACGCTCAGCCATCTGCGCGCGCAGCTGAGCGGTGTCGAACTCGGCAATCGACTGCCCCGCGGTTACGCGATCACCTTCACGCACCAGAACGCGCTTGATCTCGGCCGACAGCTTCGCGCGCACGGTCGCCTGCGACATGGCCTGCACTGACCCGGGGATCGCCAACTCGGCCGATACGCGCCGCGACTGCAACGACACCACATCTGACGCCGCAAACTCGAGGGGTGGTCGCTCACCTTTCTTGGCGGCGTCACCACCCGCCGGCTTCTTCAACGCGATCGCGACGCCGGCACCCGCGAACACAATCACCGCGAGCGCTGCGCTGATCAGCTTGGCACTCCGCTTATTCATTGGATACTTGCATTTCGGTTCCCCCGCGGACACCGGCTACAACCCAACATTCATCACCGGGCGCGATTATCCCCGGTCGCGGCGTGCAGGCGTCAACGCTTGCGACGAAGTGCGGATGCCTGCGACGAAATGCAAAGCGGGTGGACAGAGGACACGGGAACGAGGCAGCCAAGCGTGTGCCGCCGGCACTGCGAGTTCAGCGAGCTCCCGCGAGGAGCTCAATGCCTAATCCTCCAGGCCGAGATCCTGAATCTTGCGGGTGATGGTGTTGCGGCCCACCCCGAGCCGCAGGGCTGCATCGATGCGCCGTCCGCGAGTATGTTTCAAAGCAGCGCGGATCACCGCCGATTCGAATTCCTTGGCCAGCGCATCCATCACGTCGGGAGTGCCCGCCTTGAGCCGCCGCTCGACTTCGCTGGTCAAATGAGTCAGCCAGTTAACGTTCGGCCACGCAATATCCGATTGCTCCGTGGACGGGACACTGTTTGACGGCGCAGTAACCGAATTCGCCGCAGGGGTTGCTGCGATTGACGTCGGGGACAGATTAGGGTCATGCCGCACGTCGAGCGGCAGATCCTCAACCTTGACCACTTGTGCTGGCGCAAGGACGGTGAGCCAATGACACAAATTTTCGAGCTGGCGAACGTTGCCTGGAAACGGTAATTCGCTAACGAACGCCAACGCTTGATCCGACAAGCGCTTCGGATCCACACTCAACTCGGCTGCGCTTTTCGCGAGAAAATGCCGCGCCAGCAGCGCAATGTCCTCGCGCCGCTCGCGCAGCGGCGGCAACCGCAGCTTAATGACGTTGAGGCGGTGATAAAGATCTTCGCGAAACGAGCCCTGCCGCACGCGCTCTTCAAGATTCTGATGAGTGGCCGCTATAACTCGCGCATTGGCTTTGATCGGCTGATGCCCGCCGACCCGATAATAAGCACCGTCCGACAACACGCGCAGCAGCCTGGTCTGCAATTCAGACGGCATGTCGCCGATCTCGTCGAGAAACAACGTGCCACCCTCGGCTTGCTCGAATCGCCCGCGACGCATTGCCTGTGCCCCGGTGAAGGCGCCGCGTTCATGTCCGAACAATTCGCTTTCCAACAAATCACGTGGGATTGCCGCCATGTTCAGCGCGATAAACGGCATCAGCGCGCGCGGGCTGTGCTTGTGCAAAGCGCGCGCGACCACCTCCTTTCCGCTTCCCGATTCGCCAGTTAACAACACTGTCACGTTCGACTGTGAGAGCCTGCCGATTGCACGAAACACTTCCTGCATCGAAGGCGCTTGGCCGAGAATTTCAGGAGCGTCCTCCAACGATTCATCGGCTTGTGATTCGCGCACGCTTTCATCGACAGCGCGGCGGATCAACTCTACGGCCTTGTCGACATCGAAGGGCTTCGGCAAATACTCGAATGCTCCGCCCTGAAACGCAGAGACCGCACTGTCGAGGTCAGAAAACGCCGTCATGATGATGACGGGCAACGCCGGGTGCTTGCGTTTCACCGCTCGCAATAATTCCGTGCCACTTTGCCCTGGCATTCGAATATCGGACACGAGGACCTGCGGAGTATCGTGCTCGAGTTCGGCGAGTACCTCCTGCGCCAATCCGAATGCGCGGCACGGAATATTTTCACGCGCGAGCGCCTTCTCCAGCACCCAACGGATCGAGCGGTCATCGTCGACGATCCAAACAGGCTTCATGCGAGCGGAATCAGGATGCGGAAGTTGGTGCGCCCAGGGCGGCTGTCGGATTCGATCATGCCTTCGTGCTGTTGAATGAATGTCTGGGCGAGCGTGAGCCCAAGACCATTGCCACCGTCCCGCCCTGAAACCAGCGGAAAGAAGATCCGATCCTTCAAGTGCTCGGGAACGCCGGGGCCGTTGTCGATCACACACAAATTTAGCGCCAGGCGGTGCCGTGCGCGGGCAATCGTCACCTGACGCGCCACCCGCGTGCGCAACACGATCTCGGCGTCGCCCGCATCGATTCGAGCATCGAGTGCCTGGGCAGCGTTGCGCACCACGTTCAATAGCGCCTGAATCAACTGCTCCTTGTCCCCACGCAGTTCCGGAACACTTGCGTCGTAGTCGCGTTCGATCGAAAGTCCGCGCGGAAACTCAGACACCATGATGAGTCGAACCCGCTCGCAAACCTCATGAATGTTCAATTCGGAAACCACGCGCGGTGAGCGATGCGGCATCAACAGCCGATCGACCAGGGCCTGCAACCGGTCTGCTTCGGCAATGATCACGCGTGTGTATTCACGCTGGTCGTTACTGGCGAGTTCGGCCTCCAATAGCTGCGCCGCGCCACGCACGCCTCCGAGCGGGTTCTTGATCTCGTGTGCGAGGTTGCGCAGCAGTTCGCGATTGGCCTCGGTCAAACCAATCTGGCGTTCTTCTCGATCGACTTTCAACTGCTGCTCGATCTCGGTCACTTCGAGCACGAGCGGTATCACTTCGCCAAATTGCACCGTGGCAGCCACACGGACCGGAAGCGGGTCGCGACCGATACGCCGCAGTTCCATGATCTGATTGCGCTGGCCGAACGCGTTGGCTTGCGCATCTGTCACCAGCTGCCGCATTTCCGCGTCGTCACCCAGCACGCGGCCTGCGAGCTGGCCGATCAACGTTTTGCGCGATGTGTCGAACAGCAGCTCAGCCGCCTGGTTGACATGCGCAATGCGGCCATCGGCATCGACCAGCATCACCGCAGTCGACAGCAGGTCAAGCCCGTCGTAGTGCCGCGCAAGTCCGAGTGGGAACTCGGCGGCATTCACACACCACCCCGTACTAAGATTTTGGAAAAAGCGGCACTAGCTGAAAGACGGGCTCGCGGACAAACGAACGAACTGAAGAGAGGCGGTGCGGCGCTTTGGAGACGATTCGTTGCTACTGACTGGCCAGATAAAAGTCGCTGAGTACTCTTTCTCGACCGTTTATTGCGTTCGCTGCAGCGAGAGCTCGCGCAGCAACGCGCGCACGTTATTTTCGGTACGCGCGATGTCGTCCTGCAGACGCTGAGTCCGCTCTCGATACAGAGCGAAGTTGCGCTCATCACCGCGCCGCTCCGGCTCGCCGTTGTTGTAATCCGACTTCAGTTTTGCAAGGCGCTCTTCCTCGCCCTTCAACTCGTCTTCCAGAATGCGACGACGATCGCCGTCGCGCGAGCGCTGCGTGTCGCCGTCCACCCGCGGAAAATTCGCCGGTGAAGCCGATGCGCGCTGCTCGAGTGCCGGCTGGACATTGCCCTTCGCTGCAGGGACACGCGAGGCTGGCACCGTCAAAATGGGCTGCACGTCCATGCGCTTGCAGCTCTTTACGTTCCCGGTGTTCTGAAAGACTTTTTGTCCGTCCTCGCCCACGCACACGAAGATCTCGGACGATTGGGCCGACGCGGGTGCACTTAACAGTGCACAGAAAATTAAGGCAGTGGTCGAGGTTGCGCGCTTCACAGGGCGATACCTTCCAGGGCGAGAGGCGCGCAGTGTAAGGCAGCGATGCGCCTCTCAATGCCACGAGTAGGCCGTCTTGTCGGTCCAGTTCCCGCATTCGTGGGAGGGCGGCGTCAGCCGCCCGTTCGTTCCCTGCAACGTCCTGAAAGCGGCCAGCTACAAGCTGTAATACATGTCAAATTCGAGCGGATGCGTGGTCATCCGGAAGCGGGTCACCTCTTCCATCTTCAATGCGATGTAGGCATCGATCAGGTCGTTGCTGAACACGCCGCCGCGAGTCAGGAACTCACGGTCGTTATCCAGATATTCGAGCGCCTGGTCCAGCGACGAACAGACGGTCGGAATTTTGGCGTCCTCTTCCGGTGGCAGGTCGTACAGATTCTTGTCGGCGGGCTCGCCCGGGTGAATCTTGTTCTGCACGCCGTCCAGACCCGCCATCATCATCGCGGCAAACGCCATATACGGATTGGCTGTCGGGTCCGGGAAGCGCACTTCGATGCGACGCCCTTTCGGATTCGGCACATAGGGAATGCGGATCGACGCCGAGCGGTTGCGCGCCGAATACGCAAGCTTCACGGGTGCTTCAAAACCCGGCACCAGTCGCTTGTACGAGTTCGTGCCCGGATTGGTGATCGCGTTCAGGGCGCGCGCATGCTTGATGATTCCGCCGATGTAATGCAGCGCGAAGTCAGACAAGCCTGCATAGCCGTTGCCGGCAAAAAGGTTGGTGCCCCCGTTCCAGATCGACTGGTGCACGTGCATCCCTGAACCGTTGTCGCCAACCACGGGCTTCGGCATGAAGGTCGCGGTCTTTCCATAGCTCGCTGCCACGTTCCACACTGTGTATTTCAGGATCTGCAGCCAATCGGCACGCTTGGTCAGCGTTGTAAATTTGGTGCCGATTTCGCACTGGCCGGGCGCTGCAACTTCGTGGTGATGAACTTCGACTTCAACGCCCTGTTGTTCGAGCAGCAGGCACATCTCCGATCGCATGTCCTGCAACGAATCAACCGGAGGCACTGGAAAGTAGCCACCCTTGAGCGGCGGCCGGTGCGCGAGATTGCCGGCTTCATAGTCGATGCCGGTCGACCACGGCGCCTCTTCGGATTTGATCTTCACGAACGCGCCGGACATGTCGATACTCCACGTCACGGAATCGAAAATGAAAAACTCGGGTTCTGGTCCGAAATACGCCGTGTCGCCAACCCCGGTTGATTTCAGATAGGCTTCAGCGCGCTTGGCGAGCGAACGGGGATCGCGGTCGTACCCTTTACCCGTTGAGGGCTCGATCACGTCGCAAGTGACGATCAAAGTGTTTTCTTCACGAAATGGATCCATCCGTGCGGTGTCGGGGTCGGGCATCAGCAACATGTCCGAGGCCTCGATCCCTTTCCATCCAGCGATCGACGAGCCGTCAAAAGCGTGCCCCGACTCGAACTTGTCGTCGTCAAAGGCCTTGGCGGGTACCGTGACGTGCTGCTCCTTGCCCTTGGTGTCGGTAAAACGAAGGTCGACAAAGAGGACCTCGTTTTCCTTGATGGTTTTCATCACGTCTTTGGCCGTCGCCATTCGCAGTTCTCCTAGCTCGTTAAGTGTTTACCGCGGACGCACCTTTCCCGCGTTCAAGTCCAGCGCCATCGCATTAAGCATGCCAATAGCCAGCGCTATGCGACCTAGGCGCACTAGTCGTGTGCGCTATTGCTATTTGAGCGCGAAACGACAGCCGGCTAATACGTCGCCGGTGACCTGAGTGGCTCTGCATTGGGACATTATGCCCGCCGCGGGTGCGTGTCTGCACCACCAGGCTGCGTTGGCAGGAACAGGCTCTGCAGGTCAGTCAGGAACCGCATTCCGAGCGCGGTAGGTTTCAAGACGACATGATCGCGAACCAGAAGGCCGCGCCGCTCGGCTTCATTCAGCTCTGGCTCAATTGACGTTAAAGGCACGCCAGTGCGCTCGGCGAACGAGTTGGCGGCGACACCGGCGGTCAGACGCAAGGTATTCAACATGAACTCAAACGGCAGTTCATTGCGAGTGACCTCGCGGCTTTCGGCGACAAATTGACGGCCTGCTGCGCGCTGCAGGTACGTCGAAGGCTGACGGAAGCGAACCTGTCGCACGATCCGATGCGGAAAAGAAATTTTGCTGTGCGCACCGGCACCAATGCCAAGGTAATCGCCAAAGGTCCAGTAATTCAGATTGTGCCGGCACTCGCGCCCGGGTTGGGCGAACGCCGACACTTCGTAACGTCGATAACCCGCCTCTGCCGAGCGCTGCTCGACCCAATCATGCATGGCGGCTACGGCGTCTTCGTCGGGCAGAACGGGCGGGTGCTTGGCAAATATTGTGTTCGGTTCGAGCGTGAGCTGATACACGGAAAGGTGCGGCGGTGCTGCTGCGATCGCTTGTTCAAGGTCCATCTGCATTTCACCGAGCGACTGGCCGGGTAGTGCGTACATCAAATCAAGATTGAAGTTTTGATAATGACGGTGTGCGATGTCGATCGCGACACCTGCCTGGCGTGCATCATGGATGCGCCCGAGGGCCTTGAGGCGATCGTCGTTGAACGACTGGACACCGATGGATAAACGATTGACGCCCGAAGCTTTGTAGAGCGCAAAGCGCTCCGCGTCGAACGTCCCCGGATTGGCCTCGAGCGTTATCTCGCATTCGGCCGCAATTGGCAGCAATGTGCGAATGTCCGACAGCAATCGGTCGACGCCAGCGCCGCTCAGCAGGCTTGGAGTTCCACCGCCAATGAAAATGCTGGTGATGCGACGCCCCCAGATCAGCGGCAACGAAGCTTCCAAATCGGCACGCAGGGCATCCAAATACGTATCCTCCATTACGTCAGACATGTTGGCCTCGTGCGAATTGAAGTCGCAGTAGGGACATTTTCGAACGCACCAGGGGTAGTGGACGTACAGCGAAAGCGGCGGCAGCACCGGTAGCGTGAGCGTGCCAGGCCGCAGATACGTGGCCACATCGACGGGTTGCACCGCAGTCGGCTGTGACTTGATTTCAATCACCGAGGCCATTAGCGCCAGTCGGCGAGTCGGCGCGCCATCTCGGCAAAGGCAAGACCCCGATGGCTGATGCGGTTCTTGTGCTGCAGATCAAGCTCGGCCGCAGACACGCCAAGGCCGTTAACCTGAAAAAGCGGGTCATATCCAAAACCGCTGTCACCGCGTGGCGCCTGCAGGATATCGCCGTGCCAGCGCGCGTCGGCGATCAAAGGATCTGGGTCGTCGGCCGCGCGAATCGCGACCATCACACACACATAGTGCGCGGCACGCTGTGTAATACCCGCAAGACGCCACAGCAGTTTCATGTTGTTTCGCTCGTCGTCGGTCGGCTCGCCCGAAAAACGTGCCGACAAAACGCCCGGCGCGCCCCCTAGCGCGTCAACACAAAGTCCAGAGTCATCTGCGAGCGCGGGCAGACCGCTTGCGGCGGCTGCGTGGCGGGCCTTGGCAAGTGCGTTTTCCACGAACGTTGGATGCGGCTCATCGGCTGAGTGAATACCGAGTGCACTCTGCGGCACGACCTCGAGCGCATTGCTGCCTGCAAAGCTGCCAAACAGCGCGACGCATTAGCGCAGCTTCCCCGCATTGCCGGAAGCAAGGACCATACGACGGCGGGTCACAACTCGAGCACGTGCTTTTGCGCGGCGACTAACGAGTGGATCCCACCCTTCGCCAGTTTCAGCATCGCGTCCATTTGCTGTGCTGTGAATGGCACCCCCTCTGCCGTGCCTTGCACTTCAACAAAGCCGCCGTTACCGGTCATCACGACGTTCATGTCGGTGTCGCACCCAGAATCCTCCACGTAATCCAGGTCGAGCACCGGTGCCCCCAGGTACAGTCCGACCGAGACAGCGGCGACGAAATCCGAAATCGGCGTGTTATCGATCATGCCGCGCATTCTTAGCCAGCGACAGGCGTCGTAAGCGGCTACGAAGCCGCCGGTGATCGATGCCGTGCGGGTACCCCCATCAGCCTGAATCACATCGCAGTCGATGTGCAAGGTGCGCTCGCCGAGGGCCGCGAGGTCAAACACAGAACGCAAGCTGCGCCCGATCAGACGCTGAATCTCCTGCGTGCGGCCGCCCTGCTTACCTCGTGCGGCCTCCCGGTCTGATCGAGTATTCGTCGCGCGCGGCAACATGCCATATTCGGCGGTCAACCACCCTTCACCCTTGCCTTTCAGAAATGCGGGAACCCGCTCTTCGACGCTCGCCGTGCAGATCACGCGCGTGTCGCCGAACTCGACGAGTACCGACCCCTCTGCATGCTTGGTGAATTGACGCAACAGACGCACCGGCCGCAGTTCGTCGGCACGGCGGCCGCTCGGCCGCGAAATCGAATCCATTTTGTGTTGCGTGTGGCGCGAGCCACACGCGCCCCTGAACGTGATATTCGCTATTTTGCGACGAGTTTGCCGCTGCGCTGAATAGCCTTCTGAATTTCCGCTACCGCGTCATCGATTTGCTCTTCGGACAGTTCCTCATCGATACCGGGCTCACCCACGCGCGGCATCTGGATTGTCGAGGCAACCGTGCCTTCGGGAATAAGTAGCGTCGACACCGGCTCTTCGCTGGGCGGCACCATTTCCATCGACTCAGTACCGGCCCAGGTCATGGCCACGCCGGTGACATTGTCGGATTCCGGCCCGCCAAGTTCGAGTGCGAGCTCCATCAGCTCCGGCACCGCACGCATCACCGTTTTACCAACAAAGGCATCTGCAACCTGCCGATCGTTCAGGGTGCCCCACAGCCCGTCCGAGCACAGCAGCAGCGTGTCGCCGTTGCGCAGTGCCACTGGCCGGCTGACTTCGACGGTCGGCGCAACGTAGGCGCCGATACAGTTAAAAATGCGATTTCGCTCCGGATGATCTTTTGCTTCTTCGGGGCGGATGAGGCCAGATTGCACCAGATGATGCACGCGCGAATGGTCGATCGTCCGCTCAAGAATTCGGCCGGACCGAATCATGTAGAGACGAGAGTCACCCACATGCGCCCAGAGCGCCACGCCCTGCTGCACGATGCAGGCGACCAAAGTGGTGCGCGGCGCCTCCGGCAAGCTATGTTCCGCGCGATAACGATGCAGCTCGCGATGTGCGGCCAGCACCGATTCCTCGAGAAACCTGACCGGATCGGCCAGCAGCGGTTTTGCGTCACGTTGATAGATCGACGCCAGCGTCTGCAACGTGAGCTGCGAGGCCACCTCGCCCCGCGCGTGCCCGCCCATTCCGTCTGCCACCAGCATCAGCAGCGAGTCGCGCGTGTACAGGTACCCCATGCGGTCCTGGTTGATGCGCCGACCGCCTTTTTTACTTTCCTGGTAAACGGAGAAGCGCATTGGGTGTGAGAACTAAGAGGCAGCTGGAACTAGTCGACCAAGTGTCAGGCTTTTACGAGGCCGTTAACCTCGAAAAATCGTCCGGCTTTGCCGGCGATTTTTTGCTTACCCATCGCACAAAAGTAGGGGTGCACTTTTGTGCGCTTGCTAAAACCAGGTGATGTTGTGCTCTTTCATGAAGCGCGTCACGCGCTGCTGCAGATTGCGCCAGCGCGCGCCGTTGCGTTCGACCATCGAAAACTCGGGGCGCTCGGGAACGTTCTGCAACAGTTCCTTTTGCACCGCAAACACGGTTTGTGGCCGCTCAAGCGAATTGAGGCGTAAACACCGCTCAACCATCGAGATCAATTGATTTGAATACAGGCCTCGGAAAGAACGTAACGCCGTCGGCATCTTGTCTTCCTTAAGGCGTTGATCCGATTCTTGCGGCGGCATGCCCGACATGCACGCATAAACGCACGAACCAATCGAGTAAACATCGGTCCATGGCCCGAGCTCGGCGTCGCGTTTATAAAGTTCCGGGGCGGCGAAACCCGGTGTGTACATGGGATACGTCTTGCTGATATCGCGCTGCAGCGTCTGACGCGCGGCGCCGAAGTCGAGCAGGATCGGGGTTCCGTCCATGCGCAAATACACGTTAGCCGGCTTCACGTCCAGATGCAGCAAGCGGTTTGAATGCACTTCACGCAGGCCATTCATCACCTGCGCAAACACGCGGCGAATGAAACGCTCGGACAGAACGTCCTTTTGATCCTTGTTCCGGTTACGCAGCACGTGCTCCTGCAGCGAGCGCCCGGATTCGTATTGCATCACCATGTACACCGTCTCGTTGGCGCGAAAGAAATTGATCACGCGCACGATGTTCGGGTGATAGATACCTGCCAGCGCGCGACCTTCCTCAAAGAAGCATTTGAGGCCGATGCGATAAGTGTTCAGATTTTCCGGAGCAATGTAGGGCAGCAGCTCCCCGGGCTTACGCTGCGCCAGCGAGGCCGGCATGTACTCCTTGATCGCCACCGAATTGCCTTGATCATCAGTCGCGAGATAGACGATCGAGAAGCCGCCCGAAGAGATCTTCTTTACAATGCGGTACCCGCCAACCTCCAGGCTTTCAGGTAACGATGCGTTGGTCTGGGCCGGCATAGTGTTGCATGTTGGGAACCGCGGCGATTCTATCCAAAAGGTGCCGCCGGACCGTAACCACAATAGGGTGCCTTTTATCCTTATTACCTTCGTTAAACTCCAGCGATGAAGCCTGTCGCAAGCATGACCGGCTTCGCCAGCGCCGCGCGTCCGACCGCGCTTGGCCGTTTGACGCTCGAATTGCGCTCGGTCAATTCACGCTTCCTCGACCTGACGCTGAAAATGCCGGACGACCTGCGCATTGCAGAAGCGGCGCTGCGTGAAGCAATCGGCGCACAGCTCGCGCGCGGCAAAGTCGAGTGCCGAGTCTCGATTGCACGCAGTGCCGAGGAAGTCACACCACAACTCAACCCCAGTGCGTTGGCACGGCTTGCCGATCTCGCGCATCAGGTCGAGCGCAGCCTTCCTGCGGCTACTCCGATCGGCACCGCGGACGTGCTCAACTGGCCAGGCGTTGTTGAAACACCGGGAGCCGAACCCGACGCTTTACGCGCTCAAGTGCTCGCCGCTGTCGACGAAGCGCTCGCTCTACTGGCTGAATCACGGCGCCGGGAAGGTGCCGCGCTGACCACCGTGCTGCTAGCGCAATGCAGTCAGGTCGAAGCGATTGCATCCCAGCTGACGGCTCGAGCTCCCGACCTGATTGCAGCGGTTGAGCGCAAATTGAATGAGCGGCTCGAGAAAGCGCTCGGGCCGGCCTTGTCGGGCATTTCGCCATTGACCCGCGAGGAAGTGTCCGAGCGCATTCGTCAGGAAGTGACGCTGTATGCGCTCAAAATGGACGTCGACGAGGAAATTAAACGTCTTGTTACGCACGTTTGCGAAGTAAGGCGTGTGCTGAGCCAGGGCGGCGCGGTGGGGCGCCGGCTCGATTTTTTGATGCAGGAGTTAAACCGCGAGGCCAACACCGTCGGTTCCAAGGCGGCCGCTATCGAGATGACGAACGCCTCGGTCGAGCTCAAAATTCTGATCGAACAAATGCGCGAGCAGATTCAGAATCTTGAATAACTGAACATGACCGCGGCCGCACAGACTTTCGATTCAGTGGACGGGCACTACGCCGGCAATGTATTTCTGGTGGTGGCACCGTCGGGCGCCGGCAAATCGACGCTGGTTAACGCCCTCCTCGCGCGCGAGCCCAATATCGAGCTCTCGGTGTCGTTCACGACGCGTGCTCCACGACCGGGAGAGCAAAGCGGCCGGGAATATCACTTCGTCGACGTCGATGAATTTATGCGGCGAAGAGGCGCGGCTGAATTCATCGAGAGCGCAGAAGTTCACGGCAACTATTACGCGACTTCGCGCCTGTGGATTGAAGACCGGGTCCGCGCCGGCACCGACGTGTTGCTCGAAATCGACTGGCAGGGCGCGCGGCAAGTCAAGGCGGAGTTTGCGCACGCAGTGGGAATCTTCATCTTGCCGCCATCGATCGACGCCCTGGAAGCGCGGCTCAAAAAACGAGGTCAGGACTCGCCGGCCGTGATCACGCGGCGGCTGCTCGCCGCGGGGAGTGAAATTGCGCACGCACCCGAGTTCGATTTTGTGATCATTAATCAGGATTTCGACCTCGCGCTCTCTCAGCTGGTGGCTATCGTTGCGGCCACGCGGCTGCGTTTTTCAACCCAGGCAGTCCGCTATCGGGAATTATTTACACAACTAGGAATCGCAAAGTAGGCCTGCGCCACCGCTTGCTCGCAATGGCGCCAACCCCCCGGGTCGCGATCGTGGCTGCAACCCCCTCCGCGACGCCACGCAGGCGCTTCGATATCACCCTCTTAACGCAATTAGGTCGCCGATAACACCGCACGGCGTTAGCTCAGCTAAAATGAAGCAATATTCCATAGAGGTACGCCATGGCCCGCATTACCGTTGAAGATTGCCTGAAACACATTCCCAACCGCTTTCAGCTGGCACTCGCCGCCACCTATCGCGCGCGTCAGCTCGCTCAGGGGCATACGCCCAAGATCGATTCCCGCGACAAGCCGCCGGTCGCCGCATTGCGCGAAATCGCTCAAGGCAAAGTCGGCATCGAGATGCTGCGCAAGGTTCCTACCTAGAGCGCGAGCGCGGCTGAGTCCATCAGCTCTGACCCCACGTGCCGGCGCGCGGGCTGATGGAATCACAAGATCCTCCGGCTGCATCCAGCGCCATTGAACCCGCAGCACCCGGCTTCGCACGGCGGGCGGCCCAGGCGTTCAAAAAGGCCGTCTGGCGCTCCGAGGCTGGCGCCGAACCCGCGAGTGCCGTCGCCACGGTAGCGACTCTGACCGACCGCGTTAAAAAATATTTGCCATCGGGCGACGTGCAGAAGATCAAGGAGGCGTTTCGCTTTTCGGACGAAGCGCACCTGGGCCAATTCCGTCGCAGCGGCGCGCCTTACATCACACACCCGCTGGCAGTCGCCGAAATATTGACCGAGTGGCGACTCGATGGCGCGGCGATACAGGCTGCATTACTACACGACGTGATCGAGGACTGCGGTATCGAGCAGTCGCAGCTGATCGCGCGGTTCGGTTCGACTGTCGCAGAACTCGTAGACGGCGTGTCAAAGCTCGATCGACTGCAGTTTTCCTCGACCGAGCAGGCTCAGGCGGAAAACTTTCGCAAGATGCTGCTCGCGATGGCGCGCGACGTACGCGTCATGTTGATCAAGCTCGCCGATCGCCTGCACAACATGCGCACCCTGGAGTCCGTCGACAGCGCGCGCCGGCGACGTATTGCACGCGAAACACTTGAAATTTACGCGCCGATTGCACATCGGCTCGGCCTGAACACACTCTTTCGTGAACTCGAGGAACTGAGTTTCCAGCATCTATATCCGCTTCGTTATCTGGTGCTCAATAAAGCGGTCTTGGCGGCGCGAGGAAATCGTCGCGAGGTGCTGAGCAAGATGATGGTCGCGGTGCGTAAATCGCTGACCGATGCGAAATTACGCGCCGAGGTTCAAGGACGGGAGAAAACGGTTTACGGCATTTATCGCAAGATGGCCGACAAGCGGCTGTCGTTTTCGCAAGTGCTCGATATCTACGGTTTCCGAGTGGTGGTTGACACCGTTGCACAGTGCTACCTGGCCCTTGGCACTTTGCACAGTCTCTATAAACCAGTCCCCGGCAAGTTCAAGGACTACATCGCGATTCCGAAAGTCAACGGATATCAATCGCTGCACACGACGTTGATTGGACCGTACGGCACGCCGGTCGAGTTTCAGATCCGCACCAAGGACATGCATCATGTTGCTGAAACCGGCGTCGCGGCGCACTGGCTCTACAAGGACGATGATTCGGATTTGTCGGAGCTGCAGTCGCGCACACATCAGTGGTTGCAGTCGCTCCTAGAAATTCAGCGGCAGACCGGCGACTCAAGCGAGTTCCTGGAGCACATCAAGGTCGATCTCTTTCCGGACAAGGTATACATCTTCACGCCGAAGGGTCGCATCGTCGCACTGCCGCGCGATGCAACGCCAGTGGACTTTGCGTACAGCATTCATACCGACGTTGGAAACAAGACGGTCGCTGCGCGCATCAACAATGAGATACAGCCGCTGCGCACGCCATTGAAGAACGGCGACATGGTTGAGATCATCACGGGCGCCGAAGCGAAGCCGAACCCGGCGTGGGTTTCATTCGTTCGGACCGGCAAAGCGCGATCGGAGATCCGTCACTTCCTGCGCACGATGAAGTTCGACGAATCGGTCGAACTCGGCGAAGCGTTGCTCGCGCAGGCCGCGCAGCCTTTCAACCTGCTGTTGACAGACATCAGCGACGAACAGTGGGAATCCGTGCTCAAGCAATCGGACACCGCCTCGCGCTCTGACCTTTTAGCCGACATTGGCCTTGGGCGCCGACTCCCCGCAGTCGTAGCGCGGCAGCTCGCACTTGGGTCGACTGAAGGCGACGGCGCGCACAGCGCAAATTCGGTTGTCCAAGCCACCCATGTACCGCTGATCGTGCGTGGAACCGAAGGGATGGCAGTGCAAATGGCGACCTGTTGCCATCCCATCCCAGACGACCCGATCGTCGGGCATATTCGAAAGGGTCAGGGACTAGCGGTTCATCAGGTTGATTGCTTACACGCACAGCGCGCACGCCGCGCCGATCCTGACCGCTGGATCGAATTGCAGTGGGCGAAGGATCCGGTAAGTAACTTTACGGTCGGCATCGATGTCGGTGCACTGAACGAGCGTGGTGTACTCGGACGAATTGCCGTTGCGATTGCGGAAGCTGAATCAAACATCCTCAATGTGCATCTCGAAGACGAAGATGCTGCGCTCGCACTGATTCATTTCAAGATTCAGGTACATGACCGTGCGCATCTGGCGCGCGTGATACGCACCCTACGGCGTGTCAAGAACGTGCAAAAAATCGCGCGGCCGCGCGGCGGTGCGTCCGCCAGTAGCACCGGTCGAGCACACACTCACGAAGTGGCGTAGCTGACGTCGAGGATTTCAAGAGTTTTGGTTCCGCCGGGGGTTTTAAGGCTGACTTGATCACCGACGTGCGCTTTAAGTAAAGCCGCTGCGACCGGTGAGATCCAGCTGACGTAACCGCGCGCTGGGTCGACCTCATCGACTCCAACGATCGTAACCCGGTTCTGCTTACCCTCGGCCAGCGCGTAGACCACCGTCGCACCAAAGAAAACTTGTTCGGTTGCTTCCTGACGAGCAGCGGGATCGACGACCTCGGCAAGGTCGAGTCGTCCTGTCAGGAAACGAATGCGCCGATCGATCTCACGAAGTCGCTTCTTGCCGTAAATGTAGTCGCCGTTTTCGGAGCGATCACCGTTCGAGGCGGCCCATGAAACGGTTTTCACAACCTCAGGACGCTCTGTGTTCAACAGTTGAAGTAACTCGTCCTTCAGCCGCCGATATCCCGAAGGAGTGATGTAGTTCCGAACTGCTGGAACCTCGGGAGCATCAAGCTCCTCATCATCGTCGTTGTCGGTTTCTCTGACGAATGCCTTACTCATACCAACACTAACCGACGAAGCGCTTTAATTTGACCCTCGGTGGCCGGGGATTTGCAGCGCGGAACGCAGACGCCGCGTTGACCGGCGAGCCTACGCAAGCGTCTACTTCGAGTTGCGGTTGATCTGCTCGGGATGATCCAGCAACGGATCCTCGTCCTTTGCTCGTTCTCTTCCCGCCTGCTCCGCGCGCTCGAGTTGCTGCTCTTCGGCTGCGGTCTCCGGCTCCGCATCGCGCGCAGCTTCGGTCACATCATTGTCTTTAATGAATTCGCGCGTCGACTCGTTGTAGCGGCGCGCGGCTTTGTAGTCGCCTTCGCCTTGAACTTGGCTTCCGGACTTCGGTTGATCATTGCCCATCACATCTCCCGATCAAGCGACGCGGCATAAGCCGCGTCGCGCAAAGCATGCCTGCTTCAGGGTTAGGGCTTCTTGGCCGGCGGTGTCGTGTTGTTAGGCATTGGTGTCGAGCTAGCGGCGGTGCCCGGCGGCTGCGTGCCCGGTACGACGCCAGGGGCAGCATTTGGACTCGAAGCCAAGTTGTTCTCCACCCGTTGTACGCCCGACACGCCTTTAGCGATTTCAACCGCACGAGCCACGTGGGTGGGATTGTCGACCGTTCCGGTCAACTTGACGACACCACCATTTGAATCGACGTTGATCTGCGTACCCTTGACCATATCGTCGGCGAGAAAGGCAGCCTTCACCTTTGTGGTCAGGGCAGCATTGTCGATGGCACCGGCTGCGGTGTTGGTTGCTTGTTTGGTTTCAGTACGAACCTCTTGGCGCTCGGAACGTGTGCACGCGCCGAGGGCAATAACCGCCACGGTGGTGACGATGGCCGCTCTTAATGTGTGACGTGCAGCTTTCTGCATGTTGGCTCCTCGTTTGAAGTTTATGCCTGGCCCTTGCTGGATGCCGTAGACCTAACGCCTTGAGAGACTCCGTGCCGCGCAAGGTGCCAAATTCAAAAAGCAAGCTGTGTGCCCGGTAGCGCGTTAAGCCGCGCGGCTTTCCTTCGGGCTTGGCGTGGTATCAGCGCCGTACTCTTTCAAGCGGTTGTATAACGTCTTGAGGCTGACTCCGAGCGCGGCGGCCGTTCGTTCCTTGTGGCCATCGAAATGTTCGAGCGTTGCAAAAATCAGCGAACGTTCAACCTCGGATAACGTCGTTCCGATACGCACCGACAACACCGCTCCCTTCTCACGAGGGGCAGAACGACCGACCTGCAGCTCCAACCATTCGTCATTAATGGTAGCGCCCGAGGCCATCACAAATGCGCGTTGAACCACATTTCGTAGTTCACGCACATTGCCCGGCCAGTCATATTCATTCATGCGCTCATACGCGCCCTTGGTGAACTTTTTCTCCTTGCCTTCCTCTTTGCAGATCTCGGCGAGGAAGTGCTCCGCGAGGAGTGCAATGTCCTCCCTGCGCTCGCGCAACGGCGGCAAACGAATCGGAAATACATTCAACCGATAAAGGAGATCCTCGCGCAACTTCCCCTCGGCGACTGCAAGCTCAGGTACTCGATTCGTCGCACCAAGCACGCGCACATCGGCACGCTGCGTTTCCGTAGAACCGACGCGGTTGAAGGTGCCGGTCTCGAGAACGCGCAAAAGCTTCACCTGCAGATCGGGCGGCATCTCCGTCACTTCGTCGAGAAAGAGCGTGCCGCCGTGGGCGCGCTCGAAGAAGCCGAGATGCTGCCGGCTTGCACCTGTAAAGCTCCCCTTCTCGTGGCCGAAGATTTCACTTTCCATCAGATGCGGCGAAATTGCGCCGCAATTGATTGCAAGGAACGGCCGACTGCGGCGCCGGCTTAAAGAGTGGATCGTTTGCGCCACCAACTCCTTGCCAGTGCCACTCTCGCCCTGAACAAGCACGGTCACTGCCGTTCCCGCCACTCGGGAAACCTGCTCATAGACGCGCTTCATGGCGGAAGATCCGCCCCACATTTCTCCGAATCGCCCGCTGCGGTCAAGTTCGTGCTGCAGATCGGTGATTTCCGCCTGCAACTCACCCGGGCGCATGATTCGCTCAAGTATCCCCTGTACTTGCCCGGGATTGACGGGCTTGATCAGGTAGTCGGCGGCGCCGAGACGCAAAGCCTCGATTGAGGTTTCCAAACTCGCATGGCCGGTAATTAACACCACTTCAGAGTCGGCCAAAGCGCCTTTGTCACCGAAAAGCTCTATACCTTTGCCATCAGGCAGCACCAAATCCAGAAAAACAACGTCCGGCACAGTAGTCGCGAGCTGACGACGCGCATCTCGCATCGTGCGCGCGATCGCTGCGGTAAAGCCTTGGCCCGCCACCAACTCGGCCAGCATTTCCGCTGTGTCGGCGTCATCGTCAACGATTAATGCGTGACCCATCAGGCTCCTTGGTGCTCACGCGCAACTTAGGTAAACCTGTTGCGACGGAACTCGCAACAATAGCGCACGCCGCAGGCGTGCCTTCCAAACTCGGGGAGATGAATGACCGCGTAGGGGCTAGGGGCGCCCCGTGAATACTTCAGCGGATCCCGCCGGGCGCTTGATGCCCCGCGAGATAGCCAGACAACTAAACGATCTGGCGACCCGCTTCCACAACAGTCAGCAGAAAATTATGCGCGCCTAGAGCGTGCGCCAGATCTGTTGCATAAGCAGCAGCAGCAGGAAGCGAACCCAACACGGCGCCGGCTATGAGCTTTCCTTGATATCCCACAACCCAACATCCTTTACCCAATTGTGCGAGCAGGAACTCATTAGTGCGCTTTTCTGGCTGCCGCTTCGTTACGGTGGCTTGCGCCTTGGCGTCGGTCGTCATTGCTCTATTCCTTTTTAGATTGCACTTCGCTTTAAGCAACGACCGTGCCATCGGGTCATAGGCATATAGCTTGCTTTCAGAAAGCACGTGGGACCAGTGCAGCATCAAGACAAGAAGCTTGCACTCTAGAGTTCGTAATTAACCAACCAACTCGAGGTGAACCGTAAATGATTAACTTCATCGTCTGGCTGATCGTGGGCGGCGTTGTGGGCTGGCTGGCCAGTCTCATCATGCGGACCGATGCGCAGCAAGGAATTTTTTTGAACATCATTGTCGGGATCATCGGTGCAGCGTTAGGCGGCTGGCTCATTTCGCCGCTGTTGGGCGCTCCTTCAATTAATCAGGATGCGTTTAGTTTCGGCGCCTTGGTCGTTTCGCTCATCGGCGCAGTCATATTGCTGGCGATCGTCAATCTGTTTCGCCGCGGAACCGTGCGTTAGAACTTTTTCCACGAACTATCACCGCACCCCCACCACACTTAATCAGGAGTCAAAATGGAAACAACTACACCCAATAGCGGCAATCTTGGAACGATGGGAAGCAGTGGAACAGGCGCTGGCGGTACCGGCATGGGAAAAATGAATCCCGCTCAGGCGGCAGACCGCGCTCACACCACTGTGGATCGAGTTGCGCAGGGCGCGCACGACACGGTTGATCGGCTTGCCTCGAAAGCGGGTCCTGCACTGGACCGCGCTCGTACCGCGGCCGCAGATGCGCAAACCACGTTGTATTCCAAATACGACGATTTCATGGCCATGGAAGAGGAATGGGCAGAATCAGCTCGCGATCAGATCAGAGCACACCCGCTCGCGATCGTCGGCGTCGCTCTTCTCGCAGGCGTGTTGATCGGCAAGTTGTCAAGCTAACCACGCGTCCGAATCGACGTTAAGTGGACACAGCAAGCAATACGGTCGCGGGCGGCAAAGCAGCGGTGAAAGCCGGATCTGCCCGCCAGCAGGGACGTGAGTCTCGATCGGCTTCAGATCGAAGCGCGTCCAGCTCGGGCGTGCCGCCGCGACCGACCCTGTCACAGTTCATAGACAATCTTCGTGCGACGTTTAGCGCGCGGTTTCATTTACTAGAGCTGGAAGCCAAGCGGGCAGCCTGGTCCGCCGCTTACATGCTCGCGCTCGCCGTCGGGGCCGCACTGCTGGGCGTTACTGCCTGGCTGATTCTGGTCGGCGCATTAATCGTCGGCGCCGTTTCGGCGGGCGTGCACTGGTTATTAGTGGTGGCTGTCGCTATTGCATTGCACGTCGGCGCTGCGTTCTTCCTGGTTCGCTCGATTCGCGGAATGGTGGAGAACCTTACGTTTGAGGGAACGCGACGCACATTGGCGCGCCGTGAGCCCCCGAAAGCAACCGAAGTCTAGGGAACACCACTTGCTGACGAATTCGTCTTACTGAAGACAAAGGAATTGACATGTCTCTACTCCTCCGTGCTGCCGTTTTAGGTGGACTTGCTTATGTCGTAACGCGTGCTGTCCGAAACAAGCGTGAATCAGATTTTTTGACCGGTTCGAGGACTGACCGGCTCTACGATACTTCCGACCCCGTGCGCGATGACACATGGGAAACTAAGGATCGTTACTCAACCGGCGCGTTATCGATCGGCAATCCTTAAGTGAACTTTTGAGCTAAAAAAATGGGGACATCGTCCCCATTTTGGTTTTAGCTTTGCGCCGCGCACTAGCTAACGGCCTTTGTTTCCAGACCCTGTCATCGTGTCTCGGTCCGCACCCGTCGAAGACTCGGACGCACCCGAAGAACTTGGTGAGCTGGTCGATCCCTCCCCGCCGCTCGACCGTTGTCGCCCTGTCTTGGCGGAACTGTCTGTTCCATACTGCGAATCACGCGCACCTTGATCAGATTCACCAGAGTGCCCCCCGGCCTGATTCATCTTGGACGACTGTTGATCCTCGTCGCGCCGCGATCCCTCAGGCTTCGAATTCTGATCGCGCTGATAGCTATTAGACGTGCTCTCGGAACGGCGGTCTCCAGAACCCTGATCCGACTGCCGAGCGCCCGATGGGCTCTGCGAATTCGCCTTGTTGCCTGGCTGCCCTTGAGGATTTTGCCCACCCTGCTGCTGTGTGTTGTTGGACTGCTGCGAAGGATTTTGCTTTTGTTCACCTTCGCCACGTTGCGATTGCTGCGGGTTTTGTTTAGTCATGCTGTGCTCCTTGTAGTAGAACGGCGAGCGATTCAGCTGCTGGTTTGCACTCGCGCACCGAACTCTAAGTGCGTGCAAAGCCTGTGCCCAAGACGGCGTGAGCGTTTTTGGCTACAGGAACAAAAGTTGCTCGCGGACGCCCACACTGAGCTTACCGTGTGACCGGGATTGGCCAGCCGATGACCGAGATGAGCCGCACAATTGCACGAACGAGTGATCCCCGGTTCGGTCCAGAGTGGCATGCCGCCCTTGACGCGGCAACACGTACGGAGTTACTTGGGGCGCTCCTGAGCCGATTCAATCACGATCTGCGCACGCCGCTGAACACTATCCTAGGCTGGACACATTTACTGCAGAAAGGTGGGGTCGACAGCGAACGAGCCAAGCACGTTGCCGACGTCATCGGACGAAACGCCCGTGATCAGACACAGATGCTCGAGGAATTCGTCGACGACGGGCGGGTGCTGCTTGGCGCGTTAGAGCTGCAGCTGGCTCAGGTGCGCATCGATGAAATGGTCACGCAGGCAATTGACCGCGCCGGAGCGGCGCTGACGCTGCATGGCGTCTTTCTAAAATCCACACTGGACGCGGAAAGTGTTTCCCTTAACGCTGACGCACGCCGCATCGGGCGTCTCGTCTATCGAATGTTGATGGTTGTGACGAGGCGAGCGCGGGAAAGCTCGACCATAGAACTTGAAACGGAAATCGACCATGGAGCCTATTTACTTTCGATTTCCAGCATGGCGTCCGAACCCGAGTGGTCGGACGCTGCATTGCTCGAGCTCCGAATCAGCACACTAGTGGCAGCGTTGCATAAAGGCGAGCTACACGTGGGTCCCGATCCCACTCGGCCCTGCATTCAGCTGAAGCTTCCGACGCAGTAATTTTTTGCGGGCACATCGCGTGCCGGGAGCGCACGATGGATGATTGTGCCTCGGGGAACTGGCATTTAGTTCAGTCGTTCCTGGGTGACCAGCTCATCGGGCTCTTCCTCTTCTTCGTCATCCTCGGCTTCTTCTCCAAGATCAACAGATTCACCGACCATTTCGCGGCAAGCGTCTGCGCAATCCTGGCATGCGGTGACGCAATCGTCCATGTCGCCAAGCTC
>Ga0183260_10000035_pt1 | contig 81969 bp, 72 predicted proteins | sample AntDrymUQ4972206_2_FD_129768 | JGI IMG/M metagenome (GOLD analysis project Ga0183260, IMG submission 129768) | Polar desert sand microbial communities from Dry Valleys, Antarctica - metaG UQ497 (22.06) (version 2) (version 2) | ecosystem: Environmental > Terrestrial > Soil > Desert | place...
CGCAGCCGGCCCCGCCGCGGCGGGGCCTGCCTGCTCGCCGGCTCGGTCGTGGTAGCCATCGGGGGGTCCTGCCCGTCAGCCGAAGATGGACTGCTTCTGCTCCTCGATGCTCGCGCAGATGCCGTCGATGTCATCGGGCGCCTTGAAGAAGTCCTGGAGCGAGGAGATCATCACCGTCGCGGCGAACGTCGGGTCGGTGTCGCGGTCGAGGTACTGGGTGATGTGGTCAGCTTGGCCGATGAGCTCGACGGCCTTTCGCTGGAGATTGTTGTAGTTCGAGGTGTCGGCGTCGCTGCTGGCCGCGACGTTGTTCGGGTCGACCTCGAGGTAGGCTTCCTGGCCCTCCGCGCTGCCGAACCAGCTCAGCAACGCCTCCGCCGCCTCCTGGTCCTCCGGCTCCGGCGCCATCATCCACCCGTCGATCGGGGCGTCGATGGTGTCCTGGCCGAACTCGGGGTTGAGCTCCGGGAATGCGAAGAAGTCCAGGTCCTCGCGGTCCTGCTCGTTGGTGAACGCCTGGCCGACGAACATGCCGAGGTAGTACATGCCGGCCTTCTTCTGCACCAGGTCCGGCGCCACGTCCAGCCAGTCCAGCCCGAGCGCCTGGTCGGTCGGGGTCTGGTACGGCAGCAGCCGGTCCCGCCAGGTCTCGAAGACCGCCTTGACCTCGTCACTCTCCCACGACTCCTCGCCGGCCATCAGGGCGACGTGGAAGTCGTAGCCGTTGAGCCGGAAGTTGATCGCATCGAAGGTGCCCATCGCGGGCCAGCCCTCCTGGTCGGCGAAGGCGACCGGGGTCAGCCCGTCGGAGGACATCTCCTGGCACAGCGCCTCGAAGTCGTCCATGGTCGTCGGGACCGTGTAACCGCGGTCGGCGAACAGGCTCTTGCGGTAGAAGACCGCCCACGGGTAGTTGTAGAACGGCACGAAGTACTGGTTGCCGTCGTCGCCGGTCGACGCCTGCTTGAACGCCTCGGTGTACTGGGCGTCGAGACTGTCGCTCCACACGCCGGACAGGTCACCGGCGAAGCCCTTGGCCGCGAAGAAGCGCATCCGGTAGCCGGCGAACCAAGCCCATACGTCGTCCGGGCCGCTCTGCAGGTACTTGGTGATCTGCTCCTGGAACTGCTCGTGGTCGACCGTGTTCGTCTCCACCTCGACGCCCTGCGACTTGATGAACGCTTCGATGCTGGCCTGCAGCGCGCGCTTGGGCACGTCGTCGGAGAAGTTCGACCCGAGCGAAGCCGCCTCACCGCCACCGCCGGACGACTCCGTCGGGCTGGACCCCCGGTCGCTGCAGGCGCTCAGACCGGGGAGCGCGACCAGGCTGCCGCCGACCGCGGCTCCGCGCAGCAGCGAGCGCCGGGACAACGGCGCCGCGACCGACCGGGTGGGGCGGGGGGTCCACAGCGGAGTGCTGGGTCGAGACATCGGCTGCTCCTCTGGTCGATGCTGGATTACGAGTCAGGTCCAACACGTTCGAACGTGACTCAACATGCGCGCTGTCCTCATTTGACCGTTCGCGAGTCCGACATGTCAAGACTTCGCCCAGTCTTGCTGTACAAAGTCAACACGGCGGCGCCGGCACTTGTTGGAACCTGTTGACTTGCGCACCGCGCCCGGTAGAGGCTCTTCGGCATGTCGGGTGGTGGAGGGCTGCAATTCGGCGGGGACTACAACCCCGAGCAGTGGCCGGAGTCGGTCTGGCCGGACGACGTAGCGCTGATGCGCGCGGCCGGGGTCACGATGGTGACCGTCGGCGTGTTCGGTTGGGCCCGGCTCGAGCCGTCCGCAGACAACTATTCCTTCGGCTGGCTGGACCGGGTGCTCGACCTCCTCGCTGGCGACGACATCGCCGTCGACCTGGCGACCGCGACCGCCTCGCCACCGCCGTGGGTGGCCCACCGGTGGCCCGAGACCCTGCCGGTCGACGCGGACGGTCGCAGGTTGTGGCCCGGCAGCCGACAGGCGTACTGCCCGAGCTCGCCGGTGTTCCGCGAGCGCGCGGCCCTCCTCGTCGAGCAGCTCGCGCAGCGCTACGCCGGCCACGAGGCGCTGGCGATGTGGCACGTCGGCAACGAGTACGGCTGCCACGTCGCCTGCTGCTGGTGTGACACCAGCGCGGCCGCGTTCCGTAGCTGGTTGCAGCGTCGTTATGACGACGTCGACGCCCTGAACCACGCGTGGGGCACTGACTTCTGGTCGCAGCGGTACGGCGACTTCGCCGAGGTGCTGCCCCCACGGGCTACGCCGGCTTTCGTCAACCCCGGGCAGTACCTGGACTTCCGCCGGTTCTCCTCCGACGAGCACCTGGCGTGCTACCGGGCCGAGCGCGACATCCTCAGACGGTTCAGCCCGGACGTGCCTGTCACCACGAACCTCATGGCGAACAAGGAGGTCATCGACTGCTGGTCGTGGGCTGACGAGGTCGACCTCGTGAGCAACGACCACTACCTGCAGGCCGACGACCCGGCCAACCACGTCGAGCTAGCGCTCACGGCGGACACCACGCGTGGCCTCGCGCGCGGGCGACCGTGGCTGCTGATGGAGCACTCCACCAGCGCGGTCAACTGGCAGCCGCGCAACGTCGCGAAACACCCCGGAGAGACGATCCGCAACAGCCTGCAACACGTCGCACGCGGCAGTGACGGTGCGCTGTTCTTCCAGTGGCGCCAGTCCCGGTCGGGGTCCGAACGCTGGCACTCGGCGCTGGTGCCGCACGCGGGGACCGACTCTCGGCTTTGGCGCGAGGTGGTCGAGCTCGGTGCCCTGCTGCAACGGCTGACGCCGGTCGCCGGCAGCCGGGTGCAGGGTGACGTGGCGATGGTGTGGTCGTACGAGGTCTGGTGGGCGGTCGAACAGCTGACGACCCCGACGGTCGACCTTCGCTACCGCGACCGAGCGCGAGCCCTGCACCGGGCGCTGTGGGACGCCGGTCTCACCGTTGACGTGGTGCCTCCGGGAGCGAACCTGGCCGGCTACCCGCTGGTCCTGGTTCCGACGCTGTACGCCGTCACGGACGCGGCAGCCGCCGCACTCGCGGCGTACGTCGAGCAGGGTGGGCACCTGCTTGTCACCTACGCTTCGGGGCTGGTCGACGAGCACGACCGGGTGCGTCTCGGAGGGTACCCAGGCGCTTTTCGCGACCTGCTCGGCGTGCGGAGCGAGGAGATCTGTCCGCTGCTCGCGGACATGCAGGTGCGGCTGCTGGACGGTGCCGGTGCCGAGGCAGGCACCGCCGACGTGTGGACCGAGAACCTGCACCTTGCCGGCGCTGAGGCGGTGCTGTCGTACGCCGACGGGCCGGTGCCGAGGGTGCCCGCGCTCACCCGGCACGCCTACGGGCGCGGGCTGGCGTGGTACCTCGCCACCCGCACCGACCCGGCGACCACCGCCACGGTGCTGAGGTGGGTATGCGACGCGGCCGGCGTCCGGGCGCCGTTCCCCGCCCCCCCGGGGGTCGAAATCGTCCGCCGAGCCTCGGCGCACACGACGTATGTGTTCGTCCTCAACCACACCGAGCAAGACGAGCAGGTGCCGATCGACGGCATCGAATTGCTGGCCGACACGGAGACCGGCGGCTCGCTCTCCGTTCCGGCCGGCGGCGTCGCGGTCGTGCGCGCGGACGGGGGAGACGGCTGACGTGCTCGCGCAGCAGCGGCAGGCGCTGATCCTCGACCGGGTCCGCGAGCGCGGCGCGGCGCGGGTCGCCGAGCTGGTCGCGGCCTTCGGGGTGTCCGACATGACGGTGCGGCGCGACCTCGACCTGCTGGCCCGGCGCGGCCTGGTCGACAAGGTGCACGGGGGCGCGACGGTGCCGCGCGCGGGCAGCACAGACGAGCCGGGATTCGCCGAGAAGTCACAGCGCGAGCCGACCGAGAAGCTCGGGATCGCGCGCGTCGCCGCGCGACTGGTCCGCGCCGGAGAGGCGGTCGGGTTGTCCGCCGGGACGACCACGTGGACCCTGGCACACGAGCTGGTGGACGTCGTCAGGCTGACCGTGGTGACCAACTCGCCACCGGTGGCGGAGGTGTTCCACGAGGCGGGCCGCGCTGACCAGACCGTGGTGCTCACCGGAGGCGTGCGTACGCCCTCCGACGCGCTGGTCGGACCCGTCGCGGTCGGGTCGCTCACCTCGATAAACCTGGACTCGGTGTTCCTCGGCACCCACGGCATGGACGTGCGCTCCGGCTTCAGCACCCCGAACCTGCTGGAGGCCGAGACCAACCAGGCGCTGATCCGCGCCGCCCGGCGGCTGGTTGTCGTCGCCGACCACACCAAGTGGGGGGTGGTCGGCATCGCGACCGTCGCTCCGCTCGCGAAGGCAGACGTGCTGGTAAGCGACGCCGGACTGTCACGAGAAGCCCGGGTCCGCCTCGCCGAGCACATCGAGGAGGTGTTGCTGGCCGAGGGAGCGGAGCCGCGAGAGGCTGGGGCATGACCTCTGGAACTCCCGCCCGCCCGGACTGGGGCTGGGCCGCTCCGGGCCGGGTGAACCTCATGGGGGAGCACACCGACTACAACGACGGCTGGGTGCTGCCGTTCGCGATTCGGCACCGCACGAAGGTGGCGCTGTGCCGCCGCGACGACGACCGGGTCCGCGTCCACTCCACCCAGCAGGACGACAGCGTCGAGACGACCGCGTCGACGGTGCCGGGCGACGTGTCGGGGTGGGCGGGCTATGTCGCCGGCGTGGTCTGGGCGCTCGGCGCGGACGGGCACCGCATACCGGGTGTCGACCTGTGGGTCGACAGCGACGTGCCGATGGGAGCGGGGCTGTCGTCGTCGGCGGCGCTGGCGTGCGCGACCGCGCTGGCCCTTGACGAGCTGGCCGGGGCGGGCCTCGACGCCGCGGGCATCGCTGACATCGCTCGGCGGGCCGAGAACGACTACGTACGGGCGCCGACCGGCGTGATGGACCAGCTCGCCTCGGTGCACGGGCGGGCGGGCCACGCGTTGCTCATCGACACTCGCGACCTGACGGTGGAGCACCATCCGGCCCGCTTCGTCGAGGACGGGTACGCGCTGCTGGTCATCGACACCGGCGCCACCCACGCGCTGGCCGACGGCGGTGGGTACGCGGAGCGCCGGGGTGAGTGCGAGCGGGCCGCCGAGCTACTCGGCATACCCGCGCTACGCGACGTCACCACCGTGGACCTCGACCGCCTGGACGACGAGGTGCTCCGCCGGCGGGCCCGGCACGTGGTGACTGAGGACGCCCGGGTGCTGGACTGCGTACAGCTGCTCGGCGCCGGCGACTGGGCCGGTGTCGGAACCTCCTTCGCCGCGTCGCACGCGTCGATGCGCGACGACTTCGAGATCAGCTGTGACGAGCTGGACGTGGCGGTCGACGCCTCGGTGGCTGCCGGGGCGGTGGGAGCCCGGATGACCGGCGGCGGCTTCGGCGGCTCCGTGATCGCGCTGGTGGCGGCCGGTGACGCCGACACGGTCGCCGGCGGCTGCCGGCGGGCGTTCGCCGAGCACGGCTGGGACGAGCCGAAGGTGTTCGCGGTCGAGCCCGGCCCTGGTGCCGCCCGCCTCTGACGATCCACGGCAGTGGTCCAGGCGTCTGCGGTCCAGGCATCCGCGGCAAATGGCGTTGCTCGCGTCCACACGGGCCAGCGAGGATGCCGCATGGCCACTGCTCGCGGCGAGGTCCCCGTCCCGGTGCTCACCGACGAAGTGGTGAGGCTGCGTGGCCACCGGCTCGATGACGTCGACGCGGCGACGCAGATGTGTCGGGACCCGGAGTTCGCCCGCTGGACGACCGTGCCGGTTCCGTACGGACCCGCGGATGCCGAACGCTTCATCACCGACATCGTTGCCACCGGCTGGCGCGACCAGACCAGCTACGGCTGGGCGATCGACGCGCTCGACGACGACAGCACTGCGCGCTTCGCCGGCAACGTCGACATCCGTACTGCCGGCCGACCCAACATCGGATTCGGTCTGCACCCGTGGGCGCGGGGGCGAGGGGTGATGGCGCGCGCAGTGCGGCTGGCGACGCGGTGGGCCTTCGACGTGGTCGGGATGCCGGTGATGCACTGGGAGACACACGTAGGCAACCTCGCGTCATGGCGGGTCGCGTGGGCCACCGGTTTCGGCTTTCACGGCGAGGTTCCGTCGTTTGCGCCGCAGCGCGGTGAGCTGCGCGACGTGTGGCTGGCGACGCTGCGGCCCACCGACGACGGCCACCCACGTACGACCTGGTGGGACGTGCCAGTGCTCGAGGGCCAGCGGGTCCGGCTGCGCCCCTACCTTGACGACGACGTCCCGCGGATCGTCGAGGCGTGCAGCGACCCGCGTACGAGGCACTGGTTGCCGACGCTGCCCGACCCGTACACCGTCGATGACGCACGGACCTTCGTGCGCGGACGCGCGCTTGACGCATCGCTGGGCAAAGCAGTGGTCTGGGCAGTGGCCGATCGAGACACCGACCTCCTGCTCGCCGACGTCGCCCTGTTCCGCCTCGACGACCCGATGTGCCCCGGAGGTGCCGAGATGGGCTTCTGGGCACACCCGGACGCACGCGGCCGTGGCGTGATGAGCGCGGCGGTGCAGCTGGCGCTGGGGCACGCGTACCAACCGCAGTCCGAGGGCGGCCTTGGCCGGCACCGGGTGCAGCTTGGCTCATCGTGGACCAACACGGCCAGCCGGCATGTCGCGGAGCGGGCGGGCTTCACCCAGGTCGGCCACTTCCGGCTGGACGGGATCGTCGGCGCCAGCCCCGCCGACCGGGTTCTCGAGGACGGCGAATGGTACGACCTGCTCGCCACCGACCCCCGCACCATCCGCTGAGGGTGACGTTTCTGTTGTGAATTTCGGCGTGTCGCCAGCAGAAACGTCACTCTCAGCCGGGGCCTCAGCCGGCGCGGCGGGCGAGCTCCTCGTTGATCGCGGGGACGATCTCATGCAGGTCGCCGAGCACGGCATAGTGCGCGCGGGTGACCATCGGCGCGTCCGGGTCGGTGTTGATCGCGAGGATCGTCTTGGCGCTCTGACACCCGGCCCAGTGCTGTATCGCACCGCTGATCCCGCAGGCGACGTACAGATCGGGGGCGATGCGGCTGCCGGTCTGACCCACCTGCTCGTGGTGCGGCCGCCACCCGAGGCTGGTCACCACCCGCGACACCCCCAACGCCCCGCCCAGCCGCTCGGTGAGCTCGACCACCCCGTCGAACCCGTCCGCGCTGCCTACCCCGCGCCCGGCGCCCACCACGACCAAGGCCGACGTCAGCGCGGCCGAGTCGTCCGCCGGCGCTGGCTCGGTGCGTGCGACCCGGCCCACCAGGTCGGCGTCGGAAAGCGTCGGGGTGTACCGGATGACCTCCGGCGAGGTGGCCCGCGCGGCCGGCTCCGGGTCGCAGGCATGCCCCGCCACCGCCAGCACCGCCACCGAGTCGGGCAGGCCCATCTCCTCCAGCACCGCCCCGCCCACCACCTGCCGGGCGACCACGAGCGGGTCGGCCGACACCACCTCGACCGCGTTCGCCGCCATCGCCACGTCGAGGCGCACCGCGACATGCGCCAGCACCTCGCAACCCCGCGGCGTGCCCGACGCGACCACGGCGGCCGACGCCGCCGACTGCGCGGCCTCCACCAGCGCCGCGGCCCAGGCCGAGGCCCCGTACGTACCGAGCGACTCGTGCTCGGCAACGCGAACCGTGCGCACGCCGTGCTCACCCAGCTGTGCCAGCAGATCGGCCTGCACCTCGTCGGACAGCGGCCCGACCACCGCGGCGTCGACGGGCTGGCCGCCGCGTTGCTCGGCGAGCCGCCGCGCGAACGTCACCGCCTCCAACGACACCTCGCGGACCCCGCCGGCCTGGGTCTCTACCAGCACCAGGACCGATCGGTCAGCTGGTCTCGTCATCGGATCGCCACCACCCCGAGCTTCTCGAACAGATCGACAACCGCGGGCGCCGCGTCGGCGCCCTCGCCCAGCACCTGCACCTCGCTCGGCTGCTCCGGCGGCAGGGTGAGCCGCACCCGCCCGCCACCGACCGCCTCGCGCTCGAACACCTGTAGTTCCACCGGCGCCTTCTTCGCCTTCATCCGGCCCATCACCGACGGGTAGCGCGGCGCCACTCCGCCCTCCATCACCGCGACCACCGCGGGCAGCGGCAGCTCATAGACCTCCGGCCCGTCCGGTCCGTCCCCGCGCGCCTCGACCGTGTCGCCGACGACCTGGCAGGTGGCGATGCCGGTGACCACCGGCCGACCGAGCGCGTACGCGAGTCGCACCGGAACCTGGAAGTCGCCGGTGTCGGCCGCGTCGTTGCCGAGCAGCACCAGGTCGTACGACCGGCCTGCCACCGCCCGGGCCTCGACCACCCCGGCGATCGCCGCGGCCACGTCGCGGGGACCGAGCGCCGTGGGGTCGGCCTCGACCAGCACCGCGTCGGTGCACCCGACCGCCAGCGCGTCGCGCAGCTGCTCGACCGCGTCGGCCGGGCCGACGGTCAACACCGTCACCGTGCCATCGGTCGCCCCGGCGACCTGGGTGGCCAGCTCGACCGCCGCCTCCTCGTGCGGACTCACCGTCCACCCGACGTGCCGCGCGTCGACCGACTGCCCGTCCTCGGACAGCAGCACCTCCCCCGAGCTGCCCGGCACCCGCTTGATGCACACCAGGACATCTGTCATCGCGATCAGCCCTTGATCCGCTCGTTGGTGGGATCGAACGGCGCCGTGGCATCCGCCGTCAGCACCGTCACCGGGTAGCGCTCCTCCATGTAGCTCACTGCCAGCTCGGTTCCGACCTTGGCCCGGTCCAGCGGCAGGTACGCCATCAGCAGGTGGCAGCCCAGCGACGGGGCCGAGCCCGCCGAGGTGACGTACGGCCGGTGGCTGTGCCCGTCGACCATCGGCTCGCCGTCACGCTCGAGAATCGGCTCCCCGCCGAGCGGGTAGCGCCGCACCCCGCTCGCCGAGGTGTGGTTGTCGACCCGCAGCGTGCACAGCATCGACACCGGGTCGGACTCGCGCTGCTTGAGGTAGGCCTCGCGGCCGACGAAGTCGGCGTCCTTGACCCGCGGCCGCTGCATGCCGGCCTCGACGATCGTCCGCTCGGTGTCGAGCTCGAAGCCGTAAGCCCGGTAGCCCTTCTCCAGCCGGCCGGTGGTCGCGTAGACCCCGATCCCCACCGGCACCGCCCCGTGCGGGCGGCCGGCCGCGTGCACCAGCTCCCACAGCCGGGCACCCTGCTCCATGGGCACGTACAGCTCCCAGCCGAGCTCGCCGACGTACGAGATCCGTGACGCCAGCACCGACAGCGTGTCGACCTCGATCTCCCGGCAGCGACCGAAGCCGAAACCGGTGTGGCTGACGTCGGCCGCGGTGATCGACGCGAGGATGTCGCGCGCCCGCGGACCCCACAGCCCGATCGTGCTGAACGCCGAGGTCTGGTCCACCACGACCGCCCCGCCATCGGCAGGCATCCGGTCGGCGAACCACTTGCGATCCACCATGCCGTGCGCGCCGCCGGTCACCACCCGGTAGTGGTCGTGCCCCAGCCGCATCACTGTCAGGTCGGAGCGGAACCCGCCGCGCTCGTCCAGCACCGGTGTGTACACCACCCGCCCGACCGCCACGTCGGCTTGGGAGACGACGATCCGCTGCACCGCGTCCAGCGCCCGCGGGCCGACCACGTCGAAGATCGCGAACGCCGTCAGGTCGACGATGCCGGCGCGATCGCGCAGGGCGAGGTGCTCGGCGTTGATGATCGGCGACCACCAGCGCGCGTCCCACTCGTGCTCGCGCGGCAACACCCGGTCGCCGTACTCGCCGAGCAGCGCCTCGTTGCTGCCGTACCAGTGCGGGCGCTCCCAGCCGACCGCCTCGAAGAACTCCGCGCCCAGCTCGACCTGGCTGGCATGCATCGGCGCGAGCCGCTTGCCGCGGTCACTGGCCCACTGCTCGCCGGGGTGCACGATCCCGTACGTCTTGTTGAACGCCTCGCTGGTGCGTGCCCGGACGTGCGCGCTGGTGCGCTGGTGCGGGTAGAAGCGGGCGATGTCGGAGTGGCTCAGGTCGATCTCCGGGTTGCCGTCGGTCATCCACTCCGCGATCGCGCGGCCCACCCCGGGCCCCTCCTTGATCCAAACCGCCGCGGCCGACCAGAGGCCCTTGACCTGAGGGCTCTCACCGAGGATCGGCGCGCCGTCAGGTGTCAACGACAGCAGGCCGTTGATCGCGTAGCGGATCTCGGCGCCGTCCGCGCCGAGCGCGTCCGGCATCAGCTCGTACGCCTGCTCCAGCTGTGGGTCGAAGTCGTCGGAGGTGAACGGCAGCTCGGTCGGCGACAGCGTCGCCTGCTCGATCGAGGGGATCTCGCTCGGGTCGTGCAGGATCGGCCGGTGCGCGTACGACCCGACCTCCATGTCGCTGCCGTGCTGGCGCTCGTAGCAGAAGGTGTCCATGTCGCGGACGATCGGGTACGAGATCTCGCCGGGTCGCGCGGCCAGCTGCGGGATCGGGCCTACGCTGATCATCTGGTGCACCGCCGGGGTGAGCGGGATGTGCGCGCCTGCCATCGCCGCGATCGCGGGGCTCCACACCCCGCAGGCCACGACGACCGTGTCGGTCTCGATGTCACCGACGTTCGTACGGACGCGGGTGACCCGGCCCTGCTCGACGTCGATGCCGACGACCTCGACGGTCGCGGCGACCTGCAGCGCGCCGGCCTGCTGCGCCTGCTCGCGCATCAGGGTGCCGGCCCGAAGTGAGTCGACGACGCCGACCGTCGGGGACCAGAACGCGCCCACGATCACCGACGGGTCGAGGAAGGGCACCCGCTCGACCACCTCGGCGGGCGAGACCAGCTCGGAGTCGTACCCCCACGTGCGCGACGACGACATCCGTCGGCGCAGCTCTTCCATCCGCTCCTCGGTCCGCGCCACCTCGAAGCCACCCGATTCGGTGAGAACGCCCAGCTGTGCGTACTGCTGGAGACTGTCGCGGGTGAGATCTGCGATCTCGCGGGAGTGGTCGACCGGGAAGCAGAAGTTGGACGCGTGCCCGGTCGAGCCTCCCGGGTTGGGCAGCGGCCCCTTGTCGATCTGCACGATGTCGCGCCAACCCAGCTTGGCCAGATGGTGCACCAAGGCATTGCCGACGATGCCGGCGCCGACGACTACCACGCTCGCACTGCTCGGGACCGTTGCCATCCGATGCTCCTCTGCCGCTTGACCTGGCCCTACCCTATCGTGCCTGCTACATCGCTATACGCAACACTTCTCACGATGCGCAACAGGACCACGGACCTCACGCCCGTCCGGTAGGCCTTGGCACAGGGCTGAACCGAGTTTGTCGACGCTGATCGCGTGCTTGGTCAGTCGAGCGCGATTCGATCCTGCCGTCAGGCCATGCGGGCGAGCAGCTGACCGATGACCACCATCAGCACGCCGCCGACAAGCACGAGATAGGGAAGGCTCCCGGCCCGCCTGACCGGCGTTGCGGATCCCGACGACGGCTGCGCAAGATCCTCGTACATCGTCGCGGGGAACACGCCCTTGTCCTGCACGTAGTGCCGGAAGTAGAAGACGGGCAGGATGAGCGCCGCAAAGACGACTCCAGTCAGCAGTGCACGGTCCCCCCACACGTTGGCGCCCCAGCCCAGGATCAGCGCGTTGACGAACGCCAGCACGGCGCCTGCGCCGATCAGCACCGTCGGCGCCCTCCACGGCCGGGAAGCATCAGGGCTGTCCACTCGGTGCAGCCAGCCGGCGTTCAGGTTCAGGAAGTTGAAGATCATGTAGCAGACGGTGGACGAGGCGAGCACGAAGACGTAGTCGCTCATCAGCAGCAGCACCAGGTTGAAGGCCAGGTCGGTCCACATGGCGCGTGTGGGTGCGCCGTGCCGGTTGGCCTTGCTGAGGTAGCGGGGCAGCCACCCGTCCCGAGCGCCCTGATAGAGGGTGCGGGAGGAGCCGGCCATGGTTGTCATGATGGTGAGCAGCAGCGCGAGAATCAGCATGACGACGAGCAGATTCCCGATCACTGCGCCGCCGCCGACCATCTCGGCCATGGCCTCGCCGACCCCGGTCCCGGCCACGATCGGATCGGTGACCAGCTGGTCCACACCGAGCGCGCCCTGGAAGGACAGTGGCACCAGGATATAGATGACCAGGCAGATCAGCCCGGCGGAGAAGATCGCCTTGACGGTGTCGGTGCCGGGGTTGCGGAACTCGCTGGTGTAGCAGATCGCGGTCTCGAACGCGTACGCCGACCAGGCGGCGAGGAACAGACCACCGACGAGCAGCGTCCAGCCGTTGAGGTCCCAGGATCCGTTCAGTGGCTCGAACGGGGCGAAGTTCTCCCGCCTGACGTCTCCGGTGAGCATCGGTACGACCCCGACCACCAGCAACGGGACCAGCACGGCCAGGCCGATCACCGTCTGGATCCGCGCCGCGCGCAGGATCCCGTGGTGCTGAAGAGCGAAGACCAGCAACAAGAACACAACCGCGATCAGGAATTGGGTGTTGATCCGCAGGGTCAGCCCCTCTTGCAGACCGCCCAGGTCGACCAACGTGATGGCCCAGGTGTTGACGGCGGCATCAGCGGGGAACAGCGCGGTGAGCACGTACCCGGCGGCGAGTCCGGCTCCGATCGCGAGCACCGGGGACCACGCCAGCCAGTTGCACCACACGGACAGCGGTGCGATGAACTTCGAGTACGGCGCCCAGGCCATCGCCCCGTACACGGAGGCGCCCCCCGACTTGCTCGGGAACATCCCGGCGATCTCGGCGTAGGTGAAGCACTGGATCAGCCCGAAGGTCACCGACACGGTCCACACCAGCACCGACGGCGTGCCGACTGTGGCTGCAATGGATCCAATCGAGAACAGCACGAGTGCGGGCACGCCGCTGGCGACCCAGAATGCGCCTTTCCAGGTAATCGTGCGGTGCAGGCCGTCCGGCTCGTCGGCGCGGGTGGTAGTGCTGCTGCTTGTGTCACGCGTGGTCTCGGCCATTGCGGTGCTCCGTGCCTGTGTACGAGATGGAGGCTGAGGGTAGAGAGAGGGTAATCCTCAGTAGTGCTGTGCGAGGCCGGTCAGTGTCCGGTGGGGGGATCCCACCCTGGTAGCTGCGGCGGGGTCCAGTCCACACCCACTGTCGCGGAGTCTGTGCACCACGAACCGAGCTCGGGCTGGCGGAACTTGGCGTGCGTGTGCTTGAGCCAGACCCCGTAGGAGTTGCCCTCCTGCAGGTGCTTGATCAAGACCTTCCGGGCGTACTCGTCGCCACGCCCCTCAGGTATCTCGAAGTGGATCTTGAGGAACGCGTTGGTGTAACGGTCGAAGACCGCAGGCAGACCGTCCTCCTCCATCAGGTTCACGTCCTCCAGCCAGTTCAGGTCCTCTCCTGGCGTGGCCGCTAGCAGATCCACGTCATCCACCAGGTCGCGGTTGAACTGGTAGGGGAACGTCTTGCCGGTCAGCTCCTCGGTGTCGATACCCGGGCGGGTGGTGAGCCGGCGCGCACTCGGATCGAAGGTTGGAGCCGGGTCGTGGCCGGAATCAGACATCGAAGGCTCCTCCCTCGTTGGCTACGTGCTTTTCCAGCAGCGTCTTGATCTCCGCGAGCATGCGGCTGTCGGTGACGCCGGGGATGTACGTCGTCCCGGCCAGCGGCACCCGGGCCATCGCCGCAGCCTCCGTGGTCAGCGCGCAGAGGTCCTCGGGCTCGAGGCTGTGCACGTCGGTCTTGCCGCACGCCCTGGCGAGCATCTGCACTTCGAGGGTGAGGGTGTGTAGGAAGTTGTAGACCCGTTCGGCGGCGGAGTCGACCTCCAGCCGCTGCCGAAGCTCGGGGTCCTGGGTGGTGATCCCGACCGGGCACCGGCTGGTATGGCAGTGGTAGCACTGGCCGGCCGGCACCCCGACGGTGCCCTCGTAGTCGGTGATCCCGGGGAGCTCCTTGTTGCAGTTCAACGCCATCAGCGAGGAGTGCCCGATCGCGACCGCCTTCGCACCCAGCGCGAGGCACTTGGCGATGTCGCCGCCGTTGCGAATGCCGCCAGCGACCACGAGGTCGATCTCATCGACCATGTCGACATTCTCCAGCGCCCGACGAGCCTCCGGGATCGCCGCCATCAGCGGGATCCCGGTCTCTTCGGTCGCTACGTGCGGACCGGCGCCGGTGCCCCCCTCGGCACCGTCCAGGTAGATGATGTCGGGTCCACACTTGGCCGCCATGCGGACGTCGTCATAGACCCGCGCTGCGCCCAGCTTGAGCTGGATGGGCACCTGGTAGTCGGTCGCTTCACGGATCTCCTGGACCTTCAACGACAAGTCGTCCGGCCCGAGCCAGTCCGGGTGCCGCGCCGGGCTGCGCTGGTCGATACCAGCCGGTAGGGAGCGCATCTCTGCCACCTGCTCGGTGACCTTCTGACCCATCAGGTGTCCGCCGAGGCCCACCTTGCAGCCCTGACCGATGAAGAACTCAACGGCGTCAGCAAGCATCAGGTGGTGCGGGTTGAACCCGTAGCGGCTCTGGATCACCTGGTAGATCCACTTGGTGGACAGGTCCCGTTCCGGCGGGATCATCCCGCCTTCTCCGGAGCAGGTGGCCGTCCCCGCCATCGAAGCGCCCTTGGCCAGTGCCATCTTGGCTTCCAGGGACAGGGCGCCGAAGCTCATCCCGGTGATGTAGACGGGGATGTCGAGCTCGATCGGCTTCTTCGCGAACCGGGCGCCCAGCACCGTCTTTGTCTCGCACTTCTCCCGGTAGCCCTCGATGACGAACCGGGTCAACGTCCCGGGCAGGAACATCAGCTCGTCCCAGTGCGGGATGGGCTTGAACATCGAGAAACCGCGCATGCGGTAGCGGCCGAGCTCGGCCTTGGTGTGGATGTCGTTGATGACCTGCGGCGTGAAGACGCGGCTCTGCCCCAACACGCTCGGGTTCGGCGTGGGGTTCGGGAAGGTCATGAGAGGGCTCCAGGGCTGTGGGCGTTCGGCTTCGGGCTACAGATATGACGGTGGGCAGACATGCTCTACAACACGAGCTTGCGCTCGCTCGGCTCCAGGTTGTCGTAGTTCCAGAGCTTGCGACCGCAGACGAACTTGCGGAAAGCAGCCGGTCGATCAATCCGGTAGATACCGAGCTTGCGGTCGATAAGCTCCTCATCGTCGGAGGTCATCTCGGCCTCGACGCAGTCGACGCCGAGCGAGGCGATCCGACCGCCGACGTACAGGGTGCCGTCGTACATCGAGTCGCCCATGCCGTCACCGACGTCGCCGCACAGGATCTGACGGCCGCGCTGCATCATGAAGCCGGTCATCGATCCGGCGCGGCCACCGACGATGATCGTGCCGCCCTTCATGTCGATGCCGGTGCGGGCACCGACGTGACCGCGGACCACCAGGTCGCCTCCCCGCAGCGCTGCCCCGGCGAGCGAGCCGGCGTTCTTGTCGATCACGACCACACCGGACATCATGTTCTCCGCGACCGACCAGCCCACCCGGCCAGTGATATGGATCTCCGGGCCATCGGCCAGTCCACAACCGAAGTAGCCGAGACTGCCATTGATCCGGATCCGGCAACGGGTGAGGATCCCGACCGCGATGGAGTGCTGCGCGCCGGGGTTCTCGATGGTCACCTCGGTGACGCCCTCGTCGTAGACCAGGCGCCGGAGCTCGAGGTTGATCTGTCGCGGGCTCAGCTGTGCGGCATCGAAGGTTGCGGTGTCCCCGTCGACCTCCGCGACCTTCGGCGCTTCCGCGTCGGGTTCAGCAAGGCCGCGGATGTCGTTGCGGCTCGCTTTCACCGAGTCCACACCATCACCTCCCGCTCGTAGGGGTCGTAGGTGTCGATCTCGTGGTTGAGGACGGCCCGGATCGCGGTCTCCTCCGACGCGAGCGCGACCAGGTCGTCGGAGGTGTAGAGGACCAACGGCTTGGCGGCCATCTCGTCCTTGGCCATGCCCAGGCTGGTCGCGGTGACCGCAAGGTAGGTGAACACCCCGTCGAAATCGTCGAGGCTCTGCTTCATCGCCGTCTCGAGTCCGAGCCCGTCTGCCATGCGCTCGGCGAGGTAGACGGCGATGATCTCCGAGTCGCACTCTGACTGGAACCGGTGGCCCGAGCGCTCCAGCCGTCGGCGCCAGCTGTGGTAGTTGGTGAGCTGGCCGTTGTGCACCACGGCCACGTCGGAGAACGGGTACGCCCAGTACGGGTGCGCCCCGGAGATGTCGACCTCGGACTCGGTCGCCATCCGTACGTGGCCGATGGCATGGGTGCCGTGGAAAGCGTCCAGCTTGTACCGGTCGGACACCGACTGTGCGGTCCCGAGGTCCTTGATGATCTCCAGTGAGTGCCCGAGCGACAGCACCTCGCACCCGGGCACGTTCTCGACGTAGTCGGTGAGCGGCTTGAGGTCTCCGTCGTAGCGGAACGTTGCCCGGTAGGAGTAGGTGGCTTCACCCTGCTCGGTCGCCTCGAGGACTGCGCCGAGGTCGGAGAGTCTGGACTCGACCTGCTTGCGGCTGCGCTCCAGCTTGCTGCGGAAGTCGAAGTCCTCCGAGTCGTTCGGGTCGGCCAGGGTGAAGCGCATGACCAGCACGTCGCTCGGCTCGCCATAGACTGCGAACCCGGCCGAGTCCGGTCCTCGGTGCTTCATCGACTGCAGCATCCGAGTCATCTCGCGGCCGACGTCGCCGGGGCCGTTCAGGTGGATGATGCCAGCGATCCCGCACATGCGGATTGCTCCTTCGAACCTAGTCGGTCAGGGCAGGATGTCGAGGTACTCGTTGACGTCCCAGTCGGTGACGGCCGCGCTGAAGCGCTCCCACTCGTCGCGCTTGTAGTGCTCGAACACGGTGTACATCTCGCCGGGCAGTGCGCTGCGCACGACCTCGTCGTTACGCAGTGCCTCCAGCGCCTGACCGAGGTTCATCGGGATCTTGCGGACGTCCTTGCCCTCGGCCATCGCCTGGTAGATGTTGCGGTCCTCGGGCGGCCCCGGGTCGAGGTTGCGTTCGAGCCCGTCGGCCATCGTCTTGAGCAGGCCGGCCAGCGACAGGTAGGGGTTCACCGCCGAGTCGACCGCGCGGTACTCGAAGCGGTCCGGTGCGCTCACCCGAAGCGCGGTGGTGCGGTTCTGGAATCCCCAGTCGGCGTACAACGGTGCCCAGAAGCCGGTGTCCCACAGCCGCCGGTAGGAGTTCACAGTGGGTGAGGTGATGCAGGTCAGCGCGTCCAGGTGCTCCAGCACACCGCCGAGGGCGGCCAGACCCACCTTGCTGGGCATCCGCGGGTTGTCACCGTCGGGGAGGAAGATGTTGGTCTCGCCCTCCCAGAGCGACACGTTGTGGTGGCAGCCGTTGGCCGACACGCCCATGAACGGCTTGGGCATGAAGCAGGGGAAGGCACCCATCTCCCGGCCGACCTGGCGGCAGATCTGGCGGTAGGTGGTCAACCGGTCAGCCGTGGCCTCGGCGCGGTCGAACTGCCAGTTGAGCTCCAGCTGCCCCGGCGCGTCCTCGTGGTCACCCTGGATCATGTCCAGGCCCATCGCGGTGCTGTAGTCGATGACGCGGTGGATGAGAGGCTGCAGCTCGGCGAACTGGTCGATGTGGTAGCAGTAGGGCTTGGTCTTGCCCTCCACGGACGGCGTGCCGTCCGGGTTGAGCTTCAGCCACATCATCTCCGGCTCGGTGCCCACCTTCAGCTGGTACCCGGTCCGCCGCTCGAAGTCCTTGTGGATCCGCCCCAGGTTTCCCCTGCAGTCCGACGTGAGGAACGCGCCGCCGTCCACCTCCTCCTCGACGCCGCGGAACAGAGTGCAGAACACCCGCGCGGTCCGAGGGTCCCAGGGCAGCACGCAGAAGGTGTCCACGTCCGGCAGCCCGACCAGCTCCCTGGCCTCGGGGCCGTAGCCGATGTAGTCCCCGTGCCGGTCGGTGAAAAGGTTCGCTGTCGACCCGTAGACCAGCTGGAAGCCCTTGCGGGCAAACGTCTCCCAGTGCACGGAAGGCGCGCCCTTTCCCACGATGCGCCCGGTGACCGACACGAACTGGTAGTACAGGTACGTGACGCCGCTCTCGTCGATCTGGCGACGGACCTGGCTGATCGCGTCGTCCCGACCGTCCTGGTCGAGAAAGCTCTCGAGGTCAGACGGCATGGTGGCCTCCTTGCGTCGCGCCCCCAGGCCCATGGTCGGCCATCCACGGTGAGTAAACTCCGTCCACGCCCAGGTGACAACAGGCTGGGGACTATCAATCCACCTGCGGGCGCCGTAGCCGGGGTACGGTAAGGCTGCGGTGACGCCCTGCGTCACCGCAGGTGCCGCAGCCGCGGCGGCGACCGGGCCGAGCCGGCAGGCCCGCGCGAATGGCAGCCGGCGGGACGCGGGTGTCAGATGTCGCTCGATCCGATAGGCGGAGCAATGAGGGCCGCCCGGGCGACGGCAGACGTCGTGGGCGACCTCGAGACCGAGCTCGGGGATGTCATCGCCCAGCGGGTGCGCGAGTTCCGGCTGCGCCGCAACTGGACCGTGGGCCATCTGGCCGCACAGAGCGGGTTGTCCAAGGGGATGCTCTCAAAGATCGAGAACGCCCAGTCCGCACCCAGTCTCAGCACGCTCGCACGGTTGTCCGAAGCCCTGTCGGTGCCGGTCACAGCCTTCTTCCGCGGTCTGTCCGACGAGCAGGACATGCTGCACGTGAAGGCAGGCACCGGCCTGGACATCCAGCACAAGGGGTCTGGCCCGGGCCACCGCTACCAGCTGCTGGGCAACATGCGCGCCCCGCACGACAGCCTGGAGCCGATGCTCGTCACCCTCACCGAGCGCTCCGAGGTGTTCCCGCTCTACCAGCACGCCGGGACCGAGCTGATCTTCATGATCGCCGGGAAGATGGTGTACTGCTACGGCGCTGCGCGGCTGCTGCTCGAGCCTGGCGACGCCCTCCAGTTCGTCGGCGAGGTCATGCACGGCCCCGGCGAACTTGTCGTGCTGCCGATCCAGTTCGTCGCCGTGAAGGCCGTGGCACCGCGAAGCTGACGCCTCCGCCCTGTTGCGGGGAGGTCCACTTGCAGTAGACATTGTTTCATGGCCTACCTACATTCCCCTCGAAGCGGCACGGTGGGACCGGAATGCCGGGCGTGAACGCAGGTTCCAACGGCAGTGGGGACGGGGCGGCCGCGCCGGTACGGAGCGGACACCACCCAGGTTCGCGGTCTCGGAGACCCCGCTACTCCGCCTTGAGGCTGTTGCGGCACGGGCTGACGCAGGAGGACTGGCCGGTAACGTGGCGCGCCCAGCCGATGCGGAAGCACTACGACGTGGTGATAGTCGGTGGGGGGGTGCACGGGCTCGCCGCCGCGTACTACCTCGCGTCTAACCACGGCATCCGCAACGTCGCCGTTCTGGACAAGAGCTACATCGGTTCGGGCGGGTCGGGTCGCAACACCGCGATCCTGCGCTCGAACTACCTCACGCCCGAGGGCATCAGGTTCTACGACCGCTCGGTCAAGCTGTACGAGCACCTGGCCGCGGACCTGAACTTCAACGTGATGTTCTCCCAGCGCGGGCACCTGACCCTGGCGCACAGCGACAGCTCGCTGCGGACCATGCACTGGCGGGCCGAGGTGAACAAGCTGCAGGGCGTCGACTCGGAGGTGATCGGCCCCGACGAGGTCAAGCGACTGGTGCCCTACATGGACACGTCCACCAACACCCGATACCCGATCCTGGGCGCGCTGTACCACCCGCCGGGCGGGATCATCCGACACGACGCGGTGGTGTGGGGGTACGCCAGAGCCGCCGACGCGCTGGGCGTGCACATCCACCAGGACACCGAGGTCACCGGTATCGACGTCAGCGGTGGCCGGGTCACGGGGGTCCGGACCAGCCGGGGGACGATCTCGGCGCCGGTGGTGCTGAACTGCACTGCTGGCTGGTCGACCCTGATCTCGCAGATGGCCGGAGTGGCCATGCCGATCCAGACCTTCCCGCTGCAGGCGGCGGTCACCGAGCCGGTGCGTCCGTTCCTCGACACCGTGGTCGTGTCCGGCTCGCTGCACGTCTACGTCAGCCAGACCGACCGGGGTGAGCTCGTCTTCGGCGGCAGCGTGGATCCGTTCGCCTCGTACTCCACCCGCGGCACGTTGGACTTCGTCGAGGAACTGGCGGGTCACGTCCTGGAGCTGATGCCGGCGCTGTCCAAGATGCGGGTGCTGCGACAGTGGGCCGGGCTGTGCGACATGACGCCCGACTTCTCCCCGATCATGGGGCGAACGCCGGTGGAAGGCTTTCAGGTGGACGTCGGATGGGGTACCTACGGCTTCAAGTCGGGGCCGGTGTCCGGCGAGGCGATGGCCGAGTGCATCGCCACCTGCCGGACCCCGGAGATCATCTCCGCATTCGGCCTCGACCGTTTCGCCGCCGGCGAGCTGGTCGGTGAGAAGGGTGCAGCCGCCGTCGGCCACTAGCGATCGCAAGGGCGAGCTCACCGACGCAGCCACGAAAGGAAACCCGCACATGATGATCGTGCCGTGCCCCTGGTGCGGACCCCGTAACGTCTCCGAGTTCCGATTTGCCGGCGAGACGAGGGTCCGCCCTGACCCGGACACGGCCACCCCAGAGCAGTGGCGCCGCTATCTCTACGTCCACTCCAATCCCGCCGGCTGGACCCGCGAAAGCTGGTATCACGGTGCGGGGTGTCGGCGATACTTCTCGGTGGAGCGTCACACGACCTCGCACGAGATCCGCACCGTCGGGGCGGACCAATGAGCATGCACAAGTCCGCCGGCGACACGGGCCGGATGCGGCTGGCGCCGCAGCCCGGCGAGGTCATCGACCGGGACCATACGATCAGCTTCGGCTGGAACGGCAGCCAGTACCCGGCCCACCCGGGCGACACGATCATCTCCGCGCTCGCCGCCGCGGGGGAGCGGGTGTTCTCCCGCAGCTACAAGTACCACCGCCCCCGTGGTGTGCTGACCGCGAGCTATCTCGACCCCGGCTGCACCGTGCAGGTGGGTGACGAGCCCAACGTCCGCGGCGCTCACCGACTGGTCGAGGCTGGGATGGACGTACGGTCGCAGAACACCTGGCCCTCGCTGCGCTTCGACGTGAAGGCTGTCAACGGGCTGGCCGGGCGCTTCCTGTCGGCCGGTTTCTACTACAAGACGTTCATCAAGCCCGAGCGCCTCTGGCCGGCGTACGAGAAGGTGCTGCGGCGCTTCGTGCACGCCGGTGAGGTCTTCCCCGACACCCCGCGCGGTTACTACGACAAGCGCTTTGCGCACCCGGACGTGCTGGTCGCGGGGGCCGGTCCGGCCGGGATGGCAGCCGCCGTCGCCGCGGCACGCGCCGGGGCCGAGGTGATGCTGGTGGAAGAGGAGCACCACCTTGGCGGCCATCTGCGGTGGGGTGACAAGGCCGACCTTGCGTTGCTGGCGGAGCTGACCGGGCTGGTCGCGAACACGCCCGGGATCGAGGTGCTGACCGACTCGGTGGTCATCGGTCGCTACGACGACAACTGGGTCGGAGTCGTTCAGCGCAACCTGCCGAACGTCACGGAACGGCTGATCAAGGCGCGGGCCAAGACCCTCGTGGTGGCGCCCGGTCTGGTCGAGCGCCCGTACGTCTTTGAAGGCAACGACATCCCGGGGGTGATGCTCGCCACCGCTGCCCGACGGCTGATCAACCTCTATGCCGTCAAGCCTGGCCAGCGTGCAGTGGTGTTCACCGCCAACACCGAGGGCGACGCCGCCGTCGCCGACCTCGAGCGGGTAGGTGTGGACGTGGTTCGGGTCGAGGACGCCCGGCGCGGCGGTCGCCTGATCCGAGCCCACGGGCGCACGAACCTGCGGGCGGTGGAGTTCGCCTGCAGCAGCCGGGTCGACTGCGACCTGCTGGTCACCGCAACCGGCTGGACCGCACCGACCTCGCTGTTGAACATGTCCGGCCACGACGCCGCCTACGCGCCGGGGGCGGCGCGGTTCCTACCCGATCAGTCCCGCCTTCCCCCTGGCGTGCTCGCCGCAGGAGGGATCACCGGCGACGGGAGGTCAGACCAGCTAGTCGCCCACGGCGATGCCGTGGGCCAGGAGGCAGCGCGACGTGCCGGTGCAAGTGGGGCGGACACTGCGCTGCTCCCGGCGCTGGCGGTGCCCGAGCACCCGCAGCTGTTCCGTGCCCACACCCACGGGATGGTCGACTTCTCCGAAGACGTGTCCTCCAAGGATCTGCATGCCGCGGTCAAGGAGGGATACGACTCCGTCGAGCTGGCAAAGCGCTACACCACCGCCACGATGGGGGCGGCGCAGGGCAAGCTGGAGACGGTCAACACCGTCGCGATCGTCGCCGAGGCCAGTGGCCGCACGGTCGCCGCGACGGGTAGCACGACCTGGCGACCGCCGTACGCACCGGTGACCCTCGGTGCGCTGGCCGGGCGGAGCCTCGAACCGGTCCGGCACTCCCCCATGCAGGCCTGGCACGACGCGCACCGCGCAGTGCCGCTTGTCGCCGGCCAATGGATCCGACCCGAGCACTACGGTGATCCGGACGCCGAGGTCCGTGCGGTGCGCAGCGGCGTCGGCATCATCGACGTAACCCCGATCGGCAAGCTGGACCTGCGCGGTCCGGACGTCCCGAAGCTGCTGAACCTCCTGTACGTCAACAAGTGGTCCAAGCTCGACGTCGGGCGGGTGCGCTACGGCGTGATGTGCGCCGAGGACGGTGTTGTTCTGGACGACGGGGTCACGGGCCGGCTCGGTGCTGAGCACTACCTGATGAGCACCACGTCCTCCGGAGCGGCGACCGTGTGGGAGTGGGTGGAGAACTGGCTGCAGACCGAGCACCCCGACTGGCAGGTACACGTCACCCCGGTAACGACGGCGTACGCGAGCATCAACGTCGCGGGACCGAGGTCCCGGGAGCTCATCGGCAGGCTCGGCACCGACATCGACCTGGATCCCGAGGCGTTCCCCTACCTGCACGTGCGAACCGGGACCGTGCTCGGGGTGGCGGGCTGCGTGCTCTGGCGGATCGGGTTCACCGGAGAGCTCAGCTACGAGCTCCACGTCCCTGCCGGCCACGGCCTGCATGTCTGGGAACGGCTGCTCACGGATGGCGCCGATCTCGGCGCCACCGCCTTCGGCGTGGAGGGGCAACGCATCCTCCGGCTGGAGAAGGGCCACTTCATCGTCGGGCAGGACACCGACGGGCTCACCCAGGCCTACACCGCCGGACTGGACTGGGCGGTCAAGCTGGACAAGGTCGACTTCGCCGGCAAGACCGAGCTCAAGTGGCAGCGCGAGCGCGCGAATCACCCCCGGCTCGTCGGTGTGCAGCCGGTGGACGTCGAGGTGGTACCACCCGAGGCCAGCCAGATCCTGCTCGGCGGCCAGATCGCCGGTCGGATCACCTCCAGTCGGATGTCCCCCACGCTCGGCCGGGCAATCTGTCTGGCCCAGGTGGATCCGCGGCTCGCCCGTCCGGGCACGCGGCTGAGAGTGCGGTTACCCGACGGAACGGACATCGCAGCTGAGGTCACCGAGCACCAGGCGCACTTCGACCCCGAGGGGGCACGCCAGCGTGTCTGACACCGCGGCGGCAATCGCACGTAGCCCGATCACCGTGGCACCGCCAGCCACACAACTCCATGGTTGGGAGGTGAGCGGACAGCGCAGCACCGCCGACCTGACGCTCACCGATCTCACCCCGCTGACCAAGATCGCGGTGCGTGCGCCGTACGACGGCGCTGTGCGCGACGCTCTCGGCACCCCGTTCGGCCGTGCGGTCGCCGACGCAATGGGTCGCCTCGTCATCGGGTCCGGACCGGGCGAGTGGCTGGTGCTGGCCGGGGTCGGGGACGGCACCACAGTTCAGGGTCAACTCGACCAGGCCATCGCCGGTCTCGGCGAGTTCGTCTCGATCGTCGATCTCACCCATGGCCGGGCGTTGGTTGCCCTGACCGGGACACGGTCCGCCGACCTGCTGGCCAAGGTCTGCGGAATTGATCTGGCTGACACCGCCGCTCCCGACGGCACTGCGTTCCGGTCCTCGGTCGCCCGGGTCGTCACCGACGTGGTGCGCCACGACACCGAGGGGACGCTCACCTACCTGCTGCACTGCGAACGGTCGTCCGGTCAGTATCTGTTCGAAGCGCTACTCGACGCGGGCGCCGAGTTCGGCATCGAGGTCGACGGGTTCACCGTCCCCGGCTTCTGCGCAACCTGACCCTGTGAACACGGGCCACCACCGAGTGGCTCGACCTGTTCCGATCTCATGTCCATGGGGGCGACGCTGCCTCCGTGGGGTTTACAGCGTCATTCAGGTTGTGGATGATCTGCGTCACAAGTCCATCGCCCGACCGCGCGTGAAGCCGTTTCCTCCTGGGAGTGTGGCCATGTCCGATGTCGTCAAGGCCGATGTCGCCAAGAAGCAACAGTTACGAGAGGACTACCGCAACCGGCAGGTGCGGTGGGGATTCATCTGGGCCCTGTGGTGCGCGGTGCTGTGGGGTGCGTGGTACGTGCCGGGCTACGCGATCTACTTCGAGGCCCCGTTCGTCGGTCTGGCAAACGGCACCGGCGAGCTGATGCTGGCCGCCTTGGTGGTCGCGTTCCTCAACGCGGTCGCGGTGCTGCTCGCGATGTTCGTGTGGGTCGCCGTGCTGGGCAAGACCAGCGACTACGTCCGGACGATGCGGCAGACCAAGATCTCATGGTGGTACCTGCCCGCCGGCCTTGCCGGTGGGCTGGCGATCTTCGGCACATACGTCGCCGTCGTCTACGTGGGGCCACAGTTCGCCGCGGTGGCGGCGCTGCTCTACCCGATCATCGGGGCGCTCACCGCCCGGGTCTGGTACAGCGAGCGGATCACACCGCAGGCGGCCGTCGGCATTCTCGTCCTCGTCTCCGGCGGCGTCGTCATCTTCACCCCCGGCCTGATAAGCGAGCTCACCGGCAGTGGCGGCACCGGCTGGATCGGCTACCTCGCCGGAGCGGCCTCGTTCGTGGGGTGGGGACTGGAGGGAGCGATCGCCGGACGGGCCCTGGACGTCAGCGACCCCGATGTCGGCTTGACCCTGCGCTTCACCACCGAGGTGGGCCTGTACGTCGTGGTCGCCGTACCGATCACCGCGATCCTCGCCGGTGGGGCGCTGTGGACCGCCCTCGGCACGGCGCTGACAAACCCCGCGGTCTGGCTGATGCTGGTGCTGATGGGCCTCACCTTCGCGTTCTGCTACGTGGCCTGGTACAAGTCCTTCCCGCTGATCGGCGTCGGGCGTGGCCAGGCGATCGCGGCGCTCTACGGTCCGTTCGCCCTGGTCTGGCTGAGCGTGTTCCAACTCACGCGACCGAGTACGGAGTTCATCGTCGGGGCCCTGATCGCGGTGGTCGGCAGCTTTATCCTGTTCACCGAGAGGCGCGGGGTGCTGGAGATCATCCGGGCCGTGCCGGCTCGTACCGCTTCGGCGGCCCCAGCGGTTCCCGTCGAGGGGAGTGGACGTGCCTGACATGCACATCAAGGGTTACATCCTGCAGCTGCTTGCCCGCCACGAGGCGATGTGGGACTACGAGATCGCCGACGCGGTGATGGCCGACTACGGCCTGGCCGGCGACTACTGGTACGGCACGGTGCGGCTCACCCTCACCGACCTCTATTCCGGTGGTCTGCTCACCGAGGTCGACACCGCGATCGACCCCGAGAAGTCCGGCGGGGTGGAGCGGCTGCTGTTGCGGTTCGCCCTCAATGATTTCGGCCGCGAACGCATGCGGCAGACCGGACTCCTGGAGGTGGTGACATGACCGACTTCTTTGCCGGGGGTACGACCGGCGTGGTCATCGCGACGATCCTGTTCACCGTTCTCCCGTTCCTTGCGCTCTACCAAGCCCGGACTTTTGTGAAGAAGCTGTAGCGGCCCCGGAACATGGCGTCCGCCCCACTCAGAACCCGCATGCTGCTACCGGGCCTGCTCTCCCCCGAGCCGGGCCTGGAGACCTACTGGGTCCGACCCGGCGGCGTCACCGTCGTGCGGGTGGACGGCGGTGACGAGGTCACCGTTGTCGACCGGCAGGGGCGCCAGCGCGCCGAGCTCAGCGTGTGCGCCGACGACGGCCGCCGCGACGGTTCGGCACTGGGTGTGCGCGCCGCGGCACCGGCCAGCACAGTTCGCGCCCTGGTCGCGGACGGGTCCAGCCCGGACCCGGGTCGTGCGGCGGTGCTTGCCGCGGTGTCGGCCGGTGGTCATGACCCCAGGGAGGCCACCGCCGCGCAGCTGTTCGGCGAGTGGTCGCCGCCCGGGGCCAGGGAAACCTTCACCGCATCCGGCGCGGCCACTGTCGCGGTGGCTGCACCCGGTGGCCGGATGCAGATCGACGACCCGAACGGCAACCCGCCGTCGGATCTGGTGTTCGAGGTCCGGCGCGCCGCCCCCCGGCCCGAAGTAGCCGAGGTGCTGCCGGAGCCCCTGGCCGAGCCGGTTCTCGACCTGCGCATCGACGCGGCCACCGCGCAGAGCTACCAGGTGAACGCCGGGCAGTACATCCAGATCGTCGACGTCCGGGGCAGGCAGTGCTCAGACTTCCTGGCCTTCCACGGGCACCGGCTCGATGAGGGGATCGAACGTGGCCTGGACTCCAGGACCACGCGCTCGATCATGGGCAACGCGTATCCGCAGCCAGGGCTGTTCGGGAAGTTCTACGACCAGGACATGCAGCCCCTGGTCGAGGTGGTCCGCGACACCGTCGGTCGGCACGACTCATTCACCTTGGCGTGCAACGCGAAGTACTACGAGGACATGGGTTACCCGGGTCACGTGAACTGCACCGACAACTTCAACGCGCAGGTCACCGCATACGGCATCGCCGCGCGCAAGGGCTGGCCGGCGCTCAACCTCTTCTACAACACCGGGTTCGATGCCGACAACGTGCTGGTGTTCGACGAACCGTGGTCCCGGCCGGGTGACTACGTGCTGATGCGCGCCGCGACGGACCTGCTGTGCGCCTCGTCGGCGTGCCCCGACGACATCGACCCCTCCAACGCGTGGACTCCCACCGACATCCACGTGCGGGTCTACGACGCGGAACGGAAGTTCTCCATGGCGATCTCGCACCGGGTGACGCCCGACTCCCCCACCCAGCTGACCAAGGACACCGCCTTTGCACCACGGACCTCCGCGCTCACCCGGCAGTTCACGGAGTACCGCGGCTACTGGCTGCCGTCGAGCTTCGACAACGTCGGCGCGATCGAGGAGTACTGGGCGTGTCGGGAACGCGCCGCGGTGATGGACCTGTCACCCCTGCGCAAGTTCGAGGTGCTGGGCCCGGATGCCGAGGCGTTGCTCCAGGCGTGCCTCACCCGCAACATTCGCAAGCTCTCGCACGGCCAGGTCGTGTACTCGGCGATGTGCAACGAGACCGGTGGGATGCTCGACGACTGCACGGTCTTCCGCCTCGGCGACACCAACTTCCGCTTCGTCGGGGGTGAAGAGTACGACGGCGTGTGGCTGCGCCAGCAAGCCGAGCGGCTCGGTCTCGACCGGGTGTGGGTCAAGCACTCGACCGACCAGCTGCACAACATCGCCGTTCAAGGTCCAGCCAGCCGAGACCTGCTGCGCGAGGTCGTCTGGACGCCGCCGACCCAGCCCGCGTTCATCGACCTGACCTGGTTCCGCTTCGCCGTCGGACGCATCGGCGACCACGACGGGGTACCCCTGCTGGTCTCGCGCACCGGCTACTCGGGCGAGCTCGGCTACGAGCTGTGGTGTCATCCCGACGACGCCCCGGCAGTATGGGACGCGGTGTGGGAGGCCGGAGCGCCGCACGGGCTGCGACCGCTCGGGCTCGAGGCGCTGGACATGCTGCGCATCGAGTGTGGTCTGGTCTTCGCCGGCTACGACTTCAGCGACCAGACCGACCCGTACGAGGCGGGGATCGGGTTCACCGTCCCGCTGAAGACCAAGGAGGACGACTTCGTCGGGAGGGAAGCGTTGGTTCGCCGCAAGGCCAACCCGCAGCGCACCCTGGTCGGACTCGAGCTGGGGGGCAACGAGCCAGCCGCCCACGGCGACTGCGTGCATTCCGGGCGCAGCCAGGTCGGCGTGGTCACCAGCGCCACCCGGTCTCCCGTGCTGCGCAAGAACGTCGCGCTGTGCCGGATGGCGGTGGAGTTCTCCGAGCTGGGCACCGAGGTGGAGGTCGGCAAGCTCGACGGGCACCAAAAGCGCATCCCCGCGCAGGTGGTCCCCTTCCCGTTCTACGACCCGGAGAAGGCGCGGCCGCGGTCCTAACGCCCGAAAACACCAGCCAGGACGAGGAGGATCAGTGGTCTCACGCGTTGCCATCATCGGTGCCGGCCCCAGTGGCCTTGGGCAGTTGCACGCCTTCGAGCAGGCGCGCAAGGCTGGAGCGGACGTCCCGGAGATCGTGTGCTTCGAGAAGCAGGGCGACTGGGGCGGGCTGTGGAACTACACCTGGCGCAGCGGACTCGACGAGTTCGGGGACCCGTGCCACGGGAGCATGTACCGCTACCTGTGGTCGAACGGCCCGAAGGAGTGCCTGGAGTTTGCCGACTACTCGTTCGACGAGCACTTCGGCAAGCCCATCCCATCCTTCCCGCCCCGGGAGGTGCTGTACGACTACATCGTCGGGCGGGCAAAGAAGAGCAACGTCAAGCAGCTCATCGAGTTCCACACAGCGGTGCGCTGGGTCGATTTCTCCCCGGACCGGGACAAGTTCGACGTGACGGTCGAGTCGCTCGACACCGGTGAGACCAGGAACGAGGAGTTTGACTACGTCATCGTCGCCTCAGGGCACTTCTCGATCCCGAACGTGGCCGAGTACCCAGGCTTCGACCGGTTTCCCGGCCGGATCCTGCACTCCCACGACTTCCGCGACGCCAACGAGTTCGCCGGCAAAGACCTGCTCGTCATGGGCAGCAGCTACTCGGCCGAGGACATCGCCCTGCAAACCAAGAAGTACGGCGCGCGGTCGGTCACGATCACCTACCGGCGGGAGCCGATGGGGTTCCCCTGGCCGGACGGCATCGAGGAGGTGCCTGGGCTGGTGCAGATGGTGGGGCCGACGGCGCACTTCTCCGACGGCACCAGCCGCGACGTCGACGCGATCGTGTTGTGCACCGGGTACCGGCACCACTTCCCGTTCATCGACAGCAGCCTGCGCCTCCGCACGTCGAACGTCCTCTATCCTCCGGACCTCTACAAGGGCGTGTTCTGGCTGGACAACCCGCGGATGATGTACCTGTCGATGCAGGACCAGTTCTACACATTCACGCTGTTCGATGCGGAGGCCTGGTACGCGCGGGACTATGTCCTCGGCAGGCTGCAGCTGCCGTCGCGGCAGGAGATGGAAGCCGACATCGTGGCGTGGCGCGCCCGCCAAGACAGCCTCGCCGATCCCCTCGAGCAGATCGACTTCCAGGCCGACCACATCGCGGACCTGGTCAAGGACGTGGACTACCCGGCATTCGACCTCGACCTCACCCGCACTCACTTCAAGCAGTGGGAGCACGACAAGGAGAAGGACATCGTCGGGTACCGCGACCGCGGATTCTCCTCCCCGTGCACCGGTTCACAGGCACCGGCGCACCACACGCCATGGTGGGACGCCCATGACGACTCACTGGCTACTTTCCTGGGCGAGGGGGCCACCCGATGAGCCGCGCCTGATCCGTGTCCGGTGTTCGCTGCGCGATGCCCGCGGAGACGGGCTCAGAAGGCGGGCGCGATGCGGTCCGCGCGCTCGCGCGCCAGCTGCACCGCCAGCCGCATGTCCCTCGGGCGGAAGCGCGCCGCCGGACCCTGGACGCCGAGGATGGCGATGAGCTCACCGTGCTGGCTCAGCACGGGTACGGCCACCGCGTTGAGGCCTTCCTCACGTTCGCCGAGTGCCTGCGCCCAGCCCCGCTCGCGGACCCGCTGGATCTCCATGTCCAGCGCGCACCAGTCGACGATGGTGCGAGCGGTGAACGCCACCAGCTCTGGGGCCGGGGTGCCGCCGTGGGCCAGGAACACCTTCCCCACCGCTGTCGCGTGCCGCACGCTGTTTCGCCCTATCTCGGCCACGCTGCGTACCGACAGCGGGCTCTGCACGAAATCGAGGGTCATCACGTCGTGCTCCCCTGGGATCGACAAGGTGGCGGTCTCCGACGTGTGGTTTGCGATCTCCCCCAAGTACGGCCGCGCGACGGTGCGGATGTCCAGGGTCTCCCGTGCCGCACTGGCCAACTGCAGGATGCGGAGTCCCAGCCGGTACCGCCCGTTCGCCGGCAGGTGCTGGACGAAGCCGGCACTGGTCAGCGTGGAGAGCAGCCGGGAGATGGTGCTGATGTTGATCCCGGCGCGGCGGGCGATCTCGTTGGTGCCGAGCTCGGTTCCCGCGTCGGCGAGCACGTCGAGGACGACAATGGCGCGCTGCACCGCCCCCACCTGACGCGCCGCTGGCCTGCCGGTGCGGGACATAGTAGCGTCACCCCCATAGTGGATACGACCTTGCCCTAGCGGAGATTACCTGAAGGGCCGACATGCTTCCAGAACACAGCCCCTACGTTGTCATCGGAGCGGGGATCCACGGCCTGTCGACGGCGTGGCATCTCGCCGCTCGCCTGCGTGCGCAAGGCATCGGCGACGGAAGCGACGTGCTCGTGGTCGACAAGGCCGACGTCGGCGCAGGTGCCTCCGGAGTCGCCTGCGGGGTGATCCGCAACAACTACTTCCAGCCTGCTATGCGGGAGCTGATGGCGCACTCGGTCGGAGTGTGGGAGTCGGATCCTGAGACCTTCGCCTACCACGGCGTCGGCTACCTACAGCTGGCTCCGGAGGCCATGCGCGCCGACGTGGTGCAGATCCACGCGGAGCAGCAGGCGATCGGTTACGAGTCTGTACTCGTTGAGGGGGAGGCCGCCTGCCAGGCGTACATGCTCGACCTCTTTCCGGACTGGCAGGCGCCGGGGATCTCGGTGCTGCTGCACGAGAAGCGCGGCGGTTACGCCAACAACGTCGCATCATTGCAAGGTCTGGCTGGCAAGGCACGCGATGCTGGCGTGCGGATCGCGACCGGTGTCCGTGTCACCGGGCTACAGATGGATGGGGGATCCGTTTCGGCGGTCGAGACCGACCAGGGTACGACCCGCTGTGACCGGCTCGTTGTCGCTGTCGGGCCGTGGATCCGCGACCTCTGGGCGATGCTGGAGCTGCCGGAGTGGATTGCCGTCACCTCGGCGGACGGCACCACGCGCACCGAACCGATGTGGACCTACTGGGCACTACAGGAAGGCACCCTCGGGGTCGACCCGCAGGAGTTCATGGACAGCCGGGGCGAGTTTCCTCCCGTTGTGCACGTCGACTCAGACGCGCCGCTGCATGACGACATCGACGGCGGCGTGATCACCGATCGGATGTGGGGGATCTACTACAAGCCCGACTTCCACTTCGGCGGCGTCCAAGGCGGCGCCGCGCCGCAGCTGGTCGATCTCCCGGCGAGGCAGGTGGCCATCGACCCCTACGGCACCGGGAGCCCCGAGTTCGTCGTGGGTGAGGACTTCGTCCGGATGTGGACGTCCGCGCTTGCTGCTTGCCACAAGCGCTTCGAGCAGAAGCGACACCTCTACCGCACTGAGCCCTCTGGTGGCATCGGCGCATTCACCCCGGACAGTTTTCCTGTGTTCGACGAGTTCGGAGGCAACACCTACGTGATCGCGGACTCCAACCACGGGTATAAGATGCTCGGAGTTGGCGCGCTTGTGGCCGAGGAGCTGCTCGGTGAAGCCCAACCGCTGCTGGCACCGTTCCGGTTCTCCCGGTACGGAACCGGGGCGCTGCATCCCACCAGCAACTCGCCCTTCCCGTGGAGCTGAGCTCGTGACGGCCGAGCGGATCCTGTTCATCCAGCACCAAGACGACTGCCCACCCGGGTTCATCGGTGAGCGTGCGCAGCAGCGTGGGTTCGAGGTCGACATCGTGGCGGCGACCGATGAGCTACCGGACCCGAGGGGCTACCAGTTCATCGTCCCCCTCGGGTCGGACGATGCCGCGTATGACGACTCGGTGCCCTACCTGCAGCCGGAGGCGGCTCTGCTCCGCCAAGCCGTGGACCACGAGGTGCCGGTCTTCGGCATCTGCTTCGGCGCGCAGCTACTGTCCCGGGTCCTTGGCGGTGACGTCCGTGCATCTGCGCCCGGGCCGGAGATCGGCTGGTTGCGCTTGAACACGACCGACGCCGCGCTGGTGGATCCCGGCCCGTGGCTGGTGTGGCACCTGGATGTGATGACTTGCCCACCTGGAGGAGAATCCGTCGCCCATACCGACGGGGGCGTACAGGCGTTCACGCACGGACCACACTTGGGAGTGCAGTTCCATCCCGAAGCCACCCAGCCAAGCGTGGAGGTCTGGTCGCATCGCTATCGCTCATCTCTGATCGGGCTCGGGATCGAGCCCGGCGACTTGATCGAGGAGACTCGACTTGGCCAGCCGGCAGCCCGGGAGCGGGCCTACCGCTTGTTCGACCGGGTGTACGCGCGCTCGAGCTCGTACTGCCACTGACGATGCGGTGATGGCCGACGCCGACGAGGTGCGCCGGCTGGCGCTTGCCCTGCCCCAGGTGCGCGAGATCGACAGCGACGGCTTCGACTTCCGAGTCGACGGCAGGGGGTTCGTCTGGTCGTACCCCGAGCGCATCGCAGGCCGGCCGAGGCGCATCCGCACCGACATCGCGGTGCTGTATGTCGGCGACGAAGCCGAGCGGCAGGCTCTGCTCCTCGGTGAGCCCCACGTCTTCTTCACGACCGCGTCGTACGACCGCTCGCCGCTGGTGCTGCTGCGGCTGGCCGCAGTGGACGCGGGGCGGTTGGCGGAGCTGGTCACCGACGCGTGGCGGATGCGCGCGCCCGCCGCGCTCGTCGCGGACCTCGATGAGAGCGAACGCCGATGACGCGGTGGGCTGCAGGTGACGATCAGCGCGGCCACCCTGCCCGGCGGGGCGCAGCCGCAGACTGACTGCCCCCACCCGGTGTCGCTCAGGGCATCCAGGCCGCCACCTTGTCCGGGTTGTCCTCGATCCACTTCTCGGCCGCATCCTCGGGCTCCATGTCGTCGACGGCGATGTAGGTGGCCACTGTGTTCTGGTCGTCGTTGGTCCACTCGAAGTTCTCGACCAAGGTGGCCGCCGGGCTGCCGGACTCCATGAATTCCGTGCTGGCGATCTTGTCCAGGATGTACTTGGGGTAGTCGCAGGCGACCTCCTCCGGGTCCGAGTCGCAACCCGGCGTGTACTTGGGCAAGGACACCTTCTGCAGGTCGACCTCGTTCAGGAACCACTGCGGCTCATAGAAGTAGCCGATGACCCAGTCCTGGTTCTCCTCGGCCTGCCGGAACGTCTGGATCAGCGCCGCCTCGCTGCCGGCGTACACCACCTCGAAGTCGAGGTCGAGGTTCTCGACCAGAGCTTCGTCGTTGGTGACGAACGTCGGGTCGCCGTCGAGCAGCTGGCCCTTGCCGTTGGATTCCGACGTCTCGAACTCGTCCGCGTAGTCGTTGAGGTTCTGCCAGTCGAGCACCTCGGGGTACTCCTCGTCCAGCCACGGCGGCACGTACCAGCCGATGATTCCGATGTTCCCGTTGGGCCCCACCTCGACCGCGGTGGCCTGCTGCTCGATGTACTTCTTCTTAAGGTCCTCGTGGCCCCAGTTCTCGATGACGACGTCGACCTCGCCGGTGCCGAAGCCCTGCCAGGCGATCTCCTCCTTGAGCTCCTTGTACTCGACGTCGCAGCCGAGCTCGTTGGCCGCGAGCTGGCCCACGACGTACGCCGACGCCTCATAGCCCACCCACGGGTTGATCGCCATGTTGAACTCGCCACAGTCCTCGCCGCCGGACGCGGAGGTGTCGGTCTGCTCGATGTCGCCGCTGCCACAGCCCGCGAGGGCCAGCCCGGCGACAGCGCACACGGCCACAATGGCCTGCCCGGGTCGTCCCACTCTTGCCACGGTGTCTCCTTCTGTCGTGCCGCGGTTGCGGCGTGGTCTGCTACGCACGTCCGTGCCTTGCGGCAGTGTGCACGGTGATCCTGTCCAGCATCACCCCGAGGGCGGTGATCGCCACCCCAGCGGCGAGGCCCTTCCCGAAGGCCTCGCCCTGGGCGAAGCCGTTGATCACCAGAAAGCCCAGCGCCCCACCGCCGACGAGGGCGCCGATGACGACCATCGACAAGACGAACAACAGCCCCTGGTTGGCGGCGAGCACCAGCGCGCTGCGGGCCATCGGCAGCTGCACCTTGGTGATGGTCTGCCAGCTGCTGGAACCGGCGGCCTGGGCGGCCTCGACCGTCGTGGGGGAGACCGCACGCACCCCGTCCGTCACGATCTTGATCGCGACTGGTGCTGCGTACAGGACCGCGGCCATGATGGCCATGAACCTGGTGGGTCCGAACAGGGCGATCGCCGGAATGAGGTAGACGAACGGCGGCAGGGTCTGCAGCGCGTCCAGCAGCGGCCGGATCGCGGCGTCCGCCGTCCGGCTGCGCGCCATCCATACCCCCACGACCACGCCGAGAACCATCACGAGCAAGGTCCCGACAAGCGTCATGGCGAGGGTCTTCATGGCGTCGTTCCACAGTCCACTGCCGAGGATGATGGCCAGGCAGATGACGGTCGGCGCCAGCACGCGCGGTCCCGCCAGCAGGTACGCGATGGCCACGAGCACGGCAGCCATCAGCCACCACGGCGACTCGGCGAGCAGCGACTCGAACGGGTTGAGCAGTCCATTGCTGATCAGGTCGGTGAACCGCGCGGTGAGGCCACCGAACGTGTCGATGACCCACCCGCTGAAGCTGTTCACCGCGTCAGCCAGCGGTTGACCGAGGTCGGGGTCCTCCGGGAACTCCGCGAAGCGGGTGTAGGTGCGCGACAACCACACAGCGACCAGCGCCAGCACCCCGAGGACCGCCAGCACCGCGCGGCGCACGCGCGGGTTCTCTCGAGTCCTAGCCGCCACCGACGCCCGATCGCTGGCGGTGGTGGTGGCCCGGTCGAGCATGATCGCCATGATCACTATGCACAGGCCGCTCACCGACGCGTCCCCGACGTCAAGCGACTGCAGCGCTTGCACGACCGGCTCACCCAGGCCCGGTCCGTCGATGAGCGCGGCGATGGTGGCCATTGAGAGCGCGGCCATCGTGGTCTGGTTGAGGCCAACGATCACGGTCCGACGCGCCATCGGCAGCTGCACCTTGGCCAGCAGCTGGCGTGACGTCGACCCGAGCGACGTGGTGGCCTCGAGCGTCGTGGGTGACACCGAGCGCAGGCCGTGGGCGGAGATGCGCACCAGCGGCGGCAGCGCGTAGATCAAGGTGGTGACCACCGCGGACGCGGGTCCGATGCCGAAGAAGAGCACCAGCGGGGCCAGGTACGCGAACGCCGGCATCGTCTGCATGACGTCGAGCACCGGTGTCACCACCGCGGTCGTACGGTCGCTGCGCGACATCCAGATGCCCAGCGGCAGACCGATGAGGACACAGATGCCCACCGCGACCCCGGTCACGATCAGCAGGTCGATGCTCTCCTCCCAGTAGCCCAACAACCCGAACGCAAGCATGCTGACGGCCACCAGCACCGCGATCCTGGCCCCGGCCAGCGCGTACGCCACGAAGACGGCCAGCGCAACCACACCGAGCCAGCCGATCTCCGGCACCGGCCGCGGGAACGCCGGCTGACTGAACAGCTGCTGCAGGAACTCGACCCCCCCGTCGAGCGCGCTGCTCACCCCACCCACCACGTAGTCCAGGAAGAAGTTGTCGGTACGCGCAGCCTCGACCCGGTCGCGAACGTCGAGCAGCCAGCGGTGCAGGTCGGTCTGCGTGGACACCGCGAGCTCGAGGTTCTGCCGCCCCTTCAGCAATGCCCATCCGACTACCCAGGCGGCCAGGACCCCGACAAGGGCGAGTACACGACGCTGGCCGGACTCCTGGGCATCGGTGGGCGCCGGGCTCGGCGTCGCTCGCCGCCCCCGCGTCGGGCTGAGCAACGTCATGCCCGCACTCCTTCCTCGGCGACGATCACTCGCAGGATGTCGACGTCGTCGACGACACCCAGCAGCGTTTCGGCTTCCACCACCCGTACGGCGTGCTCGGAGTCGAGGACTCGGCGGGCGGCCTCCTGCACCACCATGTCCGGCGGCAGCTGTGGGCCGTCGAGGGACTCGCCCGGTCGCGGATCCCGCATCACGTACCGCAGCGTGATCACGTGTGAGCGCGGGACGTCGCTGACGAAGTCGCGCACGTAGTCGTCGGCGGGCGCCGCGACCACCTCGGCGGGCGTGCCCATCTGCACCAGTGCCCCGTCGCGCATGATGAGGATCCGGTCGCCGAGCTTGAGCGCCTCAGCAAGGTCGTGGGTGATGAAGACCATCGTCTTGCCGACCTCGTGGTGCAACCGGATGACCTCGGCCTGCATGTCACGGCGGATCAGCGGGTCGAGCGCGGAGAACGGCTCGTCGAAGAGCATCACGCTCGGGTCGACCGCCAGCGCCCGGGCCAGGCCGACGCGCTGCTGCATCCCGCCGGACAGCTGGTCGGGGTATGACGCCTCGTTGCCTGACAGCCCGACCAGGTCGACCATCTCCTGCGCCTTGGCGTGCCGGTCCTTCTTGCCGATACCGCGGACCTCCAACCCGTACGCCACGTTGTCGATGACCTTGCGGTGCGGAAGCAACCCGAAGTGCTGGAACACCATTGACACGTGCGTGCGGCGCAGCTCCCTCAGCCGCCCCTCGGACATCTGCCGCACGTCCTCACCGTCGATCAGCACCTCGCCCGCAGTGGGCTCGATCAGCCGGGTCAGGCAGCGCACCAGGGTGGACTTGCCGGAGCCGGACAGGCCCATCACGACGAACACCTCGCCGGGGGCGACGTCGAACGACACATCCTTGACCGCCGCCGTGCACCCGGTCTTCGCCAGCAGCTCGGCTCGCGGCAGGTCGGCGTCGGGCGTGCCGATGATCCGGTCGGGGCGCGGGCCGAAGACCTTCCACAGGTCGCGCACCGACAGCGCGGCATCACTCATGCGGTGCCCCTCTCGTCGCGCTGCTGTCCGCACCCACCGCGCTGCGCGGGTCGCCCGGCGGGTACAGCGGTGACCCGTCGCGGTATGAGTAGTACGGCGCGTCCGACGGGGCCAGCGGGGTGTTGCCCGCGATCAGGTCGGCGGCCTTCTCGGCCAGCATCATCACCGGAGCGTAGATGTTGCCGTTGGTGACGTACGGCATGGCGGACGCGTCGACGACGCTCAGGTTCCGCAGGCCATGCACCTGCATGGTCGCCGGGTCCACCACCGCCGTCTCGCCCACACCCATCTTGGCCGTGCAGGCCGGGTGGTAGGCCGTCTCACCGTCACGGCCGACCCAGTCGAGGACGTCGGCATCGCTGCGCACCTCGGGCCCCGGGGACACCTCGCCGGCGTCGAAGGGTGCAAAGGCAGGTTGACCCAGGATGTCGCGCGCCACCTGCACGCACTCGACCCACTCGCGCCGGTCCTGGTCGGTCGACAGGTAGTTGAACCGCAGGGACGGGTGCTGCCGCGGGTCCGTCGAGCGGATCGTCACCGAGCCGCGGGCGTCGGAGTACATCGGTCCGATGTGCACCTGGTAGCCGTGGCTGCCCTTGGGCATGCCGGCGGGGGGCGTGCCGTCGTAGCGGATGGCGATCGGGAGAAAGTGGAACATCAGGTTGGGATAGTCGACGTCGTCGTTCGTCCGCACGAACCCGCCTGCCTCGAAGTGGTTCGTGGCGCCGACGCCGCGCCGCAGGAACAGCCACTCCGCGCCGATCCGCGGTCGGTGCCGCCAGCGCATCCAGGACCCTATCGAGACCGGCAGCCTCGACGCGTGCGCGACATAGACCTCGAGGTGGTCCTGGAGGTTGGCGCCCACGCCGGGCAGGTCCGCCACCACGTCAACCCCGAGTCCACGCAGCAGCTCGGCGCTGCCGACACCGGACAGCTGCAGCAGCTGCGGGGTGTTGATCGCGCCACCACAGCAGACCACCTGCCCGGCGCGCGCCGACCGGTGTGCTCTGCCGGCACGTAGATAGTCGACCCCGACGGCGCGATCTCCGTCGAAGACGATGCCGGTCACGTGCGCGAACGTCTCGACAGTGAGGTTGGGGCGGTCCCGTACGGGGTGCAGGTATGCCCGGGCTGCGCTGAGGCGTCGCGCGCGGTGCACGTTGCGGTCGAACCGCGCGAATCCCTCCTGCCGGTACCCGTTGACGTCGTCGGTCAGCGGGTAGCCGGCCTGCTGCGCGGCTTCGAAAAAGGCTCCGTACAGCGCAGTCTTGGCCTCGCCCCGCTCCAGCACCAGCGGACCGCTCCCGCCGCGCCACTCGTCGGCACCGGCCAGGCAGGTCTCCATCCGTCTGAAGTAGGGCAGGCAGTGCGCGTGGTTCCAGGTGTCCATGCCCTTGTCGCTCGCCCAGCGCTCGAAGTCGAGCGGGTTGCCACGCTGGAAGATCATGCCGTTGATGCTGCTCGAGCCTCCGAGCAGCTTGCCCCGCCCGTGAGACACCCGACGCCCGCCCATGAACGGCTCGGGGTCGGACTCGTAGCACCAGTCGTAGAGTCGGTTCCCGATCGGAAACGGCAGTGCCGCGGGCATGTGCACGAACGGGTCGACGATGAAGTCTGATCTCCCGGCCTCGAGCACCAGCACGCTGGTCGACGGGTCGGCGCTCAGCCGGTTGGCGAGCACGCAGCCGGCCGAACCGCCACCGACGATGACGTAGTCGTACGAGCCGCGCCGGCTCATCCGCCGAACCAGCCCTGTGGAGCGGGACGGATGTTGTGCCAGACGTGCTTTGTCTCGCGGTACTCGTCCAGGCCGGCGTTGCCGAGCTCGCGGCCGACGCCGGACTGCTTGTAGCCGCCCCACTCCGCCTGCGGGACGTACGGGTGGAAGTCGTTGATCCACACGGTGCCGGTGCGCAGCCGCGCCGCGACCCGCTCCGCGCGCCCGGCGTCGGAGGTCCATACCGCCCCGGCCAGGCCGTAGCGGGTGTCGTTGGCGATGCGCACGGCGTCGTCCTCATCGGTGAACGTCTCGACGGTCAGCACCGGACCGAACGACTCGTCCTGGACGACGCCCATGTCCGCGGTGCAGCCGTCCAGGATGGTCGGCAGGTAGTAGAACCCGTCGGCCAGGGCGGGATCGTCCGGCTGTGCGCCGCCGCAGCGCAGCCGGGCGCCGGCCGCGAGACCGTCTGCGACGTAGGCCTCCACCTTGTCGCGGTGCGCCGCCGAGATCAGCGGGCCGGTCTCGGCCTTGTCGTCGAACGGGCCGCCGAGGCGGATGGTCCGGGCGCGACGCACCAGCTCGTCGACGAACTCGTCGTGAATCGACGCATCCACCACCAGCCTCGCGCCGGCCGAGCAGACCTGCCCCGAGTGCAGGAACACCGCCGTCAACGCCATGTCGAGGGCGGTCTCGCGGTCAGCGTCGGCGAACACGATGTTGGGGTTCTTGCCACCGAGCTCGAGGGCGACCTTCTTGACGGTCGCGGCCGCAGCCGCCATGACTTGACGTCCGGTCACCAACCCGCCGGTGAACGACACCAGGTCTACCGCCGGGTGCTTGGCCAGGACCGCACCAGTGTCGGCGCCCGCGCCGAGCACCAGGTTCGCGGCACCGTCCGGCAGGCCGGCCACCGCGAGCAGGCGCATCAGCCACAGCGCGCTCGACGGGGTGAGTTCGCTCGGCTTGAGCACGAACGTGTTGCCGGCCGCGAGGCACGGCGCGACCTTCCAGGAAGTCTGCAGCAGTGGGTAGTTCCACGGCGTGATCAGGGCGCAGACGCCGAGTGGCTCGTGCACGATCCGGCTGACCACGTCGGGCTGCCCGGTGTCGACGACCCGGCCGGCATCGCTGTCGGCGAGCCCGGCGTAGTGCCGGAACACGCCCACGACGTCGTCGACGTCGTATTGCGACTCCACGAAACGCTTCCCGGTGTCCAGCGACTCGGCACGCGCGATGTCGTCCTTGTGCTCGACCAGCAGGTCGGCGACCCGCCACAGCAGCTCGCCGCGGTCCTTGGCGGGGGTGGCCGGCCAGGGTCCGCGGTCAAAGGCCTCCCGCGCGGCCAGAATCGCCGCCTCCGCGTCGGCACGGCCGGCTTCGTCGACGGTCGCGACCAGATGCCCGTCGGCCGGGCACCGGATCTCACGCGTGGAAGCCGACTCAGCGCCGCGCCACTGACCCCCCACCAGCAGGTCCGGCATGCGCCTCCGCTCCCTCCTTCCTCGCGTTCGTACCCTCGCCGTTGCCACACTCCATCACCTGACGCTCCCGCGGCGACAGCGTCGGCTCGAAACCTTGCTCCCGCAGTTGCACGTGACGCAACGGGGCGTTTGATGCGCAACAGCATCGCTGGCGGTACCAGGCCCGTCAAGGGATCGGCTGGTCACGATCCGGCGTCGCCGGGTCCCGCCAACCGAGGCGGCCAGAGATCTCCTGACCGGCCTCGACGGTCGCTGTTACTACGCTGCGCAGCCGGTCACTGTTCAGGCGGAAGCTGGGTCCAGACACGCTTATCGAGGCGACGACGTCGCCGTACGCGTTGCGTACCGGCGCCGCGGCGGCGGTCAGCCCCAGCTCGAGCTCGTCGGCGGCGACGGCGTACCCGTCGGTGCGGACCCGTTCGGCCGCGGCGAGCACCGCCGTGCGGCTGCCGAGGGTGCGCTCGGTGTATGCCTTCGGCTGGCGCCGCACCAGCGCGGCCGCCTCGTCGCGAGGCAGGCCGCTCAGCAGCACCTTGCCGTTGGATGTCGCGTGCAGCGGGATGCGCTGCCCCACCCAGTTGTGCGACTGGAGCGCCGACGACCCGGCCACCTGGTGGACGTACAGTGCCGCCCCGTCGGACAGCACGGTGAGGTTGACGGTCTCGCCGGTGTCGACGGCGAGGCTGCGACAGACGTGCCGCGACTCCTGCACGAGGTCGAGCCGCGCCGTCGTGGCGCCAGCGAGCCGCAGCACGCCGACGCCGAGGCGGTACTTGCCGCGCTCGGTGTTCTGCTCGACCAGCCCCCGGTGCTCCAGGGCGGCGACCAGCCGGAAGGCGGTGGACTTGTGCACGCCCAGCTGCCCCGCGATGTCGGTCACCCCGGCCTCACCCGCATGGGCGAGGATCTCGAGCACGCTGATCGCGCGATCGACCGACTGCACCGTGCTCGCGGCGGGTGGACCGCTACCCGAACTGGCGCGCAGTGTGCCTCGTGGCGCACCGCCGTTGCTCATGGAGGAACACTAGCCCGCTAGATGGCGGCGTCGCGGCCCTGCGCCTTCAACACCTCCCTGGTGTTCGGGTTCACCGACTCGCGGAACGGCATGTCTACGACCTTGGCGTCGACCAGCTCCCCGGCGCGCTCGGCGTACTTGTCCGGCAACGCCACCCGCAGGGGGGTGCCGACCTTGGACAGCCCGACCGGAACGTGCCCCATGGCGATGTTGGTCTCCAGCTCCGGGGAGTACCAGGGAGAGGTCACATAGCCGATCGGGTCGGCGCCCGCCTCGCTGTGGATGAGCCAGAAGTCGGGGGCGTAGTCGTCGATCGGCTTGCCGCCGAGGACCATGCCGACCAGCCGGTGCGTGAACGGTGGGTTGCCTTCGTCGATCTGGTCGCGGACCGCCTCCAGGGCAGCCCGCCCGACATAGTCGCCCTCCTTGGTGCGCGGCACCTGGTAGCCGAGGTTGACCTGGAACGGCAGCGTCTCGACATCCATGTCCTGTCCCCAGGACAGGATGCCGGCGGCGATTCGGCGGTGGTGTGCGGGCGCGATCACGGCCAGGTTGTGCGCCTTGCCGGCGTCCAGCACCGCGTTCCACATGTCCTCGGCATGCAAGGTGGCGTCGCGCAGGTAGATCTCGTACCCCTTCTCGCCGGTGAACCCGGTCTGGGACACCACGACGGAGTGGCCGCCGACTGTTGCCTCGAGCAGCCCGTACGACGGGATCTCGGCCACCTCGGCACCGACCAGGTCGATCATCAAGTCGATCGACTTCGGCCCCTGGATCTGCACCGGGCACACGTCGATCTCCTGGATCGCCACGTCGAACCGCCCGCCCACGTTGACGCCCTGAAGCCATAGCGACAGGTCGGAGTCGGACAGGCTGAACCAGAACTCGTCCTGGGACAGCCGCAGCAGCACTGGGTCGTTGAGGATGCCGCCACGCTCGTTGCACAAGATGACGTACCGCGCCCGCATCGGCGCGATCTTGGTCGCGTCCCGGGTGATGACGTAGTCGACGAAGGCCTCGGCGTCCGGCCCTTTGACCTGGATCTGCCGCTCGACCGCGACGTTCCACAGCGTGACGTGGTTGACGAGCGCGTCGTACTCGACCATCGCGCCGCCGTCCTTGTTCTGCACGTAGCCGCGCGGGTGATAGACCCGGTTGTAGACCTCCGCCCGCCAGCAGCCCGCCTCCATGGACAGGTGCCAGTACGGCGACTTGCGGATCCGGGTGGAGATCAGCAGCTCGACCGGGGTCGGCCCGGTCTGCCGAAGGTTGTAGGGGACCGATCGGTCGCTCTGGTCGACCGAGCTGTGGTTGTTGCTCATTGCTGCTGCCTCCTGGTCGGGCGTGGATGTGCTGGATGGTCCGGGTGGTATCCCATGTCGAGCGAGAGTCGGTCCGACTGGCTGACCACGAGGGCGGCGATCTCGTCGAGCGAGTCGACCATCCGGAAGCTGGGGCCGGACACCCCGAGGGCCGCGAGCACGGTCCCGTCCCGGCCACGTACTGGCGCGGCCACGCCGTCGAGGCCCTCCTCCAGCTCGCCGTGGGTGTAGGCGAAACCGCGGCTGCGGACCTCACCGAGCTGGCGCTCGAGCTCGGCCGGTGTGGCGACCGTGCGTTCGGTACGGCGCTCGAGCCGGCCGCGTGGTGCTGGGATCGCCTCGTAGGCATACAGCACCTTGCCGAGCGCGGAGCAGTGCGGCGGCACCTGAACCCCGACCCAGTTGCCGGCGCCGAGCTGGAACGTCGAGTCGACCTGGGCGACCTGGACGACGCCCTCCCCACTCGGGACGGCGAGGTTGACCGTCTCACCCGTCGCGTGGTTGACCTCGTCGAGGAACGGTTCGGCGGCGCGGACGAGCGCCTCGGTCGGTTCGTGCCGAGCTGCGTGGACGGCGAACAGCGACCCGGGGTGGTAGCCGCCGGCTGCGTCGCGCCCGAGCAGGTGGTGGCGCTCGAGTGCGGCCAGCAGCCGGGACGCCGTGGACCGCGCCAGACCGGTCTCGGCAACCAGGTCCCCGTACGAGCAGGGGTGGTCGGCGTACACCACGAGGGACAGCAGCGCCGCCGCCCGGTCGATTGCCTGCGTCCCGCTGACGCTCACGCTCCGCTCCGGGCGAAGGCCACAGTGTGGAACTGACTGCTCACATTGTGAGCCTACGATCCGGGGCTGAGCGCCGTCAACCCACTGCCAACCGGCGTCGGGTCGGGCGGTCGGTTCGGGCCGTCGGGGTCGCGTGCGAGCGTCAGGGTGGCGGGCTGCCGAGCAGCTCGCGACGCCAGTTCGCGGTCTGCTTCAGCTGGTTGAACGTGAACAGGTGCAATCCGGCCGCACCTGCCACCGGGTCGACGAACAGGTCGGAGGCGCGGTCGAGCAGCCGCTCGGGGCTCCAGCCCCCCGGCGCGGCGATCCGGGCGAACGCGCCGACGTTCTTGGACAGGAACCGGGTCGACTCCCCCACACCGATCTTGGTGGCCATCGTGAGCAACCGGGTCCGTTCCACCGGACCGGGCAGACCGATCAGCAGCGGCATCGTCACGCCCCGGGTCCGCAGCCGCGAGACCCACCTGCGCAGCTGCACCGGGTCGAAGCACAGGTTGCTCACCAGGTAGGTCGCATGAGCGCGCTTGTCCCACATGGACTGCACGGTGACGTCGTCGGAGATGCGCGGGTGGCTCTCCGGGTAGCCGGTGATCCCGACATCAGCGAAGGGTCGGCCGTGTTCGGTCAGGTCGCGCAGCAGCGGCAGCGCGCCGTCGTACTCCCCGGCGGGTGGGTCGGCGTCACCGGCGGGCACGAAGACGTCGCCGACGCCGACCGCGAGCATCCTGTCCACGATGTCGCGCAGGTGCTGGCGGTCGCGCACCATTCGCGCGGCCAGGTGGGGCACGACGGGGTACCCGTGGCCGGCGAGGCGCTCGGCACAGTCCAAGGTGGCGTCGAGGCCCTTGCCCGGCGAGGCGGTCACCGTGACCGTGGCGCCGGCAGGAACCCAGGCGAGCACGTCGTCCTCGACCCCAGCCGTCGGCAACACCTCGTACCGCGCCGACTCGAGGGCGGCAAGCACCCCAGGGGCGTGCAGAGCGTTGCGCATCGCACAACTCATTTCTCATGGCGCACCGGGTGCTGGAAGGCCGAGCGTACGACCGCCCGAGGCAAGCGACAACCATCATGGAACCGAGTCGTCACGCCTTGCGTCCGACCGTCATGAAGATGCTCCTCGGTGTCCTGCTCGGGCTGGCTGCGCTCAGCGCCTGTGGCACCGGATCTGGTGGTGACTCACCCGGCGCCGGCGACGACGGGCTCACCGGCCGGACCTTCGTGTCAGCCGACATCGACGCAGCGCCGACCCGCGCTTTGCTGCCCGGATCCCGGGTGTCGCTGTCGTTCGACACCGACACCCGCTGTCCGCCAGCGTCGGCTGCAACACGATGAGCGGGCCGGTCCGGCTCCACGGCGGGCTGCTCGCCCTGCCTGAGTCGCTGGCAATGACGGAGATGGGCTGCGAACCCGCCCTGATAGCACGGGACCGGTGGCTGGAAACCTTCCTGTCCAGGCAGCCGCTGTACGACATCACCGGTGCTCGCCTCGTCCTCACCCGCGCCGGCACCAGCATCACTTTCGTCGAGGCCGCGGCACCCCGGACGCCACCGGGCGGCGAGGCCGGCGGGGGTACCGATCAACGGGTGGGCACCGGCTGAGGGCTCGAGTGCTTCGTTGCCGGCTCAGGCGAGACCGGTGCCATACCAGAGACGCCCCTATGGACGTCGCCATGCCCCAGACCGCTCCGCGCGGTCGTGCCAGCGTGCGGCGGCTAGGTCAGCAGCGACCACTCGGTCCGGGTAGCGGCGTCCCACCTGCGGCAGCCGACCGCGACGCCGGTCTGCTCGCCGGCCCCGTCCAGCTCCCCCAACGCCCTCGCGACCTGCTCGCCAGTCAACCGGCGGGCCAGCGTCACGTGCGGCGTCCACTCGCCGGGGGCCAGGTTGCGCAGACCATCGGGGTCGGGACCGAGGACGTGGGCGACCGCTGCGTGCAGTGCGAGGAGCCGGGCGTCGGGTACCACCAGCCGTACGAGGACGAACCTGCCCCGACCGAAACAGGCCAGCGCCCCCAACCGCAGCGGCATCGGAAGACCGGCGACGGCTGCCCGCAGGCCCGGCTCAGCACCGGGGTCTATGGCTTCGCGCGCGGCCAGCGTGACGTGCGGGGCGTTCGACGCGCCGGTGTGTCGGGCTTGGCTCGGCAGCCCGGCGCCGCACAAGCGATCCCACTGCGCGCGTACGGCTGCGTCGCTGGCCCGATCCAGCAACAGCTCTACCGACTGCACCACGCCCCCATGGTGCCCCGCACCCGACGCCCGGCCGGAGGTATCCCGGTGGCATGGTGGCGCAATGGACGCGGAGGTGGCGCCACCACCGTCTACGTCCTCGACGGCGCGAAGCGCACGCCGACCTGCTCGAGAGCCTCGGCCCGCACACGACCGGCGTCGGGTGCATCTACCTCAAGGATCTGGGTGACGTCGACCTCGACGTGCTGGAGACGATCGTCGCGCGATCGTACGCCGCACTGACAGCGGCCACCTCCTCCGGCCGCGCCCTGGGCGGTACCCACCGCTGAGTCCGGCGGTCACCGGTCCCGAATGCGGACGACGACGTTCTTCACCCGGGTGTAGTTGTCCAGGGCGGCGAGCCCGCGCTCGCGGCCGAAGCCGCTGAGCTTGAACCCGCCGAACGGTGCGCCGACACCGCCGGTGAAGTACTCGTTGACCATCACGTACCCGGCCCGCAGGTCGCGAGCGAAGCGCAGCGCGCGGTCCAGGTCCTGGGTGAAGATGCCGGCCGCCAGCCCGTAGTCGGTGCCGTCGGCGATCTGGGCAGCCTCGGCCTCGCTGCCGAACGGCAGGACGGCGAGCACCGGGCCGAAGATCTCCTCCCGGGCGATCCGCATCGCCGGGTCCACGTCGTCGAAGACGGTCGGCGCGACGAAGTAGCCGGTGTCGAGCCCACTTGCCGCTCCGCCGGTCACCAGGGTCGCGTCATCGGCGACGCCGGACTCGATGTAGCCAAGGACGCGCTGTCGGTGCTCGGCGGAGACCAGTGGCCCCATGTCCGGGTCCTCGATCCCGGGACCGAGGCGCAGCCCACGCGAGCGGGCGGCCAGCCGGGCCACCATCGGCTCGTGCACGGACTCCTCCACCAGCAGCCGAGACCCCGCGTCGCAGTACTGGCCGGCGTTGGAGTAGATGCCCTTGGCGATCTCGGCCGCGGCGAGGTCGAGGTCGCTGTCGGCGAAGACCACCTGCGGCGACTTGCCGCCGAGCTCCAGCACGACCGGCTTGACGTGCTCGGCGGCCGCTCGCAGCACGGCACGCCCGGTGGCGACCGAGCCGGTGAACGTCAAGGCGTCGATCCCTGGATGCCCGCTGAGCGCGCTGCCCGCCTCGTCGCCGGTCCCGGTCACCACGTTGTACGTGCCCGGCGGGAACCCCACCTCGACCACCAGCTCGGCGAGCTTCAGCGCGGTGAGCGGGGTCTGCTCGGCGGGCTTGACCACAGCGGTGTTGCCGGCGGCAAGCGCCGGCGCGAGGCTCCGGCAGACCATCGACAGCGGTGCGTTCCACGGTGTGATGTGCGCGGTCACGCCGACCGGCTCCCGCACCGTGTAGTCCAGGTAGTCCTGCCCCAGCGGGATCGTCTCGCCGTGGATCTTGTCCGCGGTACCGGCGTAGTAGTCGAGGTACCGCACGCAGCCGGCGATCTCGTCACGCGCGAACGACAGCGGCTTGCCGGTGTCCAGCGTCTCCAGCCGGGCGAACTCCTCCTCGCGCTGTTCCAGTGACCTGGCCAGCCGGGACAGCAGGCGCGCCCGGGCCGCGGGGGTGATCCGGCGACAACCACCGTCGAACGCCTCTCGGGCGGCTGCGACCGCGTCGGCCACGTCGTCCGGACCACCGCGGGCCACGGTGGTCAGCACCCGCTCGGTGGAGGGGTCGAGGGTCTCGAGGCTCGCACCTGAGCGGGCCGGCACCCACTCCCCGCCGACGAACAGCTCACCCCGTACCTTCGGCAGCTCCGCCGGGACCTGCTCGCTCACGGGTCGGTGGCCGACATCGGGGTCATCGCAGCGTCGTCACCGGCGGGGACGCAGTCGAGGCCGAGCATCCGGTCGATGACCATGTTCTGGAACCGGTGCAGCGGCTCCTCGAACCGGTAGCACATCCGCCCCCCGCGGTAGGCCGGGTTGGCCAGGCCCGCCTGCACCCGCGCCACGATGTCGAGGTCCTGCCGGTTCACCAGGTCCCAGAAGCCGGCCAGCTGGTCCAGCCCGGCCTCGGTGCCGGGGTTGTCGCCGGTGCCCGGCGGCACCAGCAGCACTGCTTCCTCGACGGTGCGCGCCGGCCCGTCCGGTCGGGAGAACAACACGAACGCGTGGTTCGGCAGCACCGTGATCGCGGTGCTGGGGAACAACCAGACGAACCGCCCACTGTTGGCGTCCTCGGCACCGAGGCTGCCCATCGGTGGCAGCCCCTCCCAGCCACCGGCGTTGGTGTTGCGCGAGACCGGCGTGGTGCACATCCCGGTGTACATGCCTGCCCCCTGCCAGCGATAGTGGTCGGCCAGCTTGGACACCTGGATGAGCTCCGGGTGCACCCAGGGCAGGTGGTAGTACTCCATGAAGTTCTCGCCCACCAGCTTGTAGTTCGCATCTACGCCGTATTCCGTGCGCCGCACTGCGCGCCACTCGTCGAGGCGGTACGCGGCAAATCGCTCGGGCAGGTCGCCGAGCTGGTGGGACAGCGGCGCCGCGTTCTCGTCAAGGTTGACGAACACGAGGAACCCCCAGCTGTCCACGCCCACCGGCAGCAGACCGTAGTCGGCCCGGTCGAACCCCTGGACGTCGGACATGTCGAATGCGCCGTGATGGTCCGTCGGGATGTCCGAGCCCTCGAACAGCGGAGTGCCGAGACACCGCCCGTCGAGGTCGTACGTCCAGCTGTGGTACGGGCAGCGGATCCGCTTCAGCCGCTCCTGCCCGTCGGTGAGCAGCTTGGTGGCCCGGTGGCGGCAGACGTTGTGGAACGCCCGCAGCGCACCCTCGCGGTTGCGGGTGACGATGACCGAGCGCCCCGCCACGTCGACGACCACGACCCGCCCGGGCCGGTCCACGTCTGAGGTGCAGGCGACAGCGACCCAGCTGGACGCGAACACCCGCTCCCGCTCGAGGTCGAAGAACTCCCGCGTCGTGTACGCGTCCGGGATCAAGGTGGTCGCCAGGTCCACCGGCAGCCGGGTGCTCTCGTACGTGCGCTCGCTGGTGTAGTCCGCTACCGGCGTCGGTCGGGGACCGAGGCGGGCGTACGGGTCGGCGTGGTGGGTCGTCATGCCAGCAGCCCTCGGCTCGTAGGGGTCGGACCGTCAGCATGACCGATCGAGCACGCCGCAACGCTCCTGCCCAGCATTAGAGTCACCGGATGATGGCTGGTTTCGACCCGAACGCGCACGACGTCTTCCTACTCCGCCAGCGGTGGACGATGGTCATCAACCGGTACGTCTTCTCGCTGCCGGACGTACGTGGGGACGAGGGCGAGCCCTTCGCGTTCGTCGAGCAGAAGCGGTTCAGGTTCAAGGAGGACATCCGCTTCTACACCGACGAGAGCCAGAGCACCGAGCTGCTGCGCATCAAGGCTCGGCAGCGGTTCGACCCGGCTGCGCGCTACGACATCACCGGGCCGGCCGGAGAGAGGATCGGCGAGCTCCAGAAGGTCTTCGGCCGCAGCCTGTTGCGGTCCACATATCGGCTCTTCGACGCAGCTGGCAACCTGGCCTGTGAGGCGACCGAGCGAAGCCTCGGCGTGGCATTGTGCCGTCGCCTGGTGGGGCTCGTCCCCGTCGTCGGGGACTATGCCAATTGGCTGCCGATCCCCTATCACTTTGTCTTCACCCGAGGCGACCAGGTGCTGGTTCACCACACCCGGCGCGCCTGGAAGCTCAACGACCACTACACCATCGACTGCACCCCCGACTCCCAGCGCACGCTCGACCGTCGGCTGGTGCTGGCAGCGGCTGTGGGGATGGACGCGCTGCAGGCGCGCTGACGCCAGACGGCTCTCGGCCCCGCTCCCCCGACCTCAGGCGGACTCGTCGAGGTCGAGGTAGAGGCAGAACGGGTGACCGGCGGGATCGAGCAGCACCCGCACGGTCTCCTGCGGCTGGTACGGCGCCAGCTCGGCGCCGACCTCGATCGCGTGCGCGACCGCCTCCTCCACGTCGTCGACCCCGATGTCGAGGTGAAGCGACATCTGCGGCTGCCCGGCCACGGTGGGCCAAACAGGCCGTACGTAATGCGGCTCGGTGGCGAACGCGAGGTTGTAGCCGGCGTCCTCCGAGGGGGCGAGGTCGACCCAGTCCGCGGACTCGTTGAAGATCCGCCACCCAAGCAGGCGCTGGTAGAACCGCGCCAGCTCGCGGGCGTCGGGGGCGTCGAGCACGACCCCCCACCACTGGCTCTTCGTCCGTAACACCATCGACGCACCCTGCCATGCCGAGTCGATGGACCAGGGGGGCGGCGTGCGGTCGAGCACCGAGAGCCAGGTCAGCGCACCACCGAGTACCGCGCGCAGGCGAACTCGCGGTTGCGGGCAACCTCGTCCAGCCGGAGCTCGACGTGGCGCGGCAGCAGCGGCGCGCCGGCGCCGAGGGTGAGCGGCGCGACGTACACGATCACCTCGTCCAGCAGCCCGGCGTCAGCGAACTGGCCGACCAGGTCGCCGCCGCCCACGAGCCACACGTTGCGTTCGCCGGCCGCCTCCACCAGCTCGGCGTGCACCGGGGTCACCTCGTCGCGCACGAACCGCACGTCCGCTCCGGGCACCACCGGCAGGTCGCGATGGGTGAACACCCAGCACGGCTGGTCGTACCCCCAGGTCGGCACGGTTGTACCGCCCTGCGACTCGTGGTCGAGGATCCACTCGTACGTCGTCGACCCCATCGCCAGCGCGCCCACCCCGGCGATGAACTCGGCGTAGTTCAGCGGTCCGTCCTGGTCCTGGTCGCGGCTGAACAGCCAGTCGAGCGAGTGCTCGGTGGTGGCGATGAACCCGTCCAGGCTGGTGGCGGTGTAGTACTGCGTGCGACCCATGACGTGAACCTGCCGTTCCGCGTGACTCGACTGAGAGTGAATCGTGGTCCGTTCTTTCATGATGGGCTGCGAAAGTGCCTAGGACGGTGCAAATCCGCAACCTCGACGACGAGGTGTACGCCGGTCTGGCTCGCCGCGCCGCCGAGGCAGGGACCAGCGTGCCCGAACTGCTTCGGCCGAGGCCACCCGCCTGGTCGCCCGGCCCGGCGAGCGGTTCACCCACCGGCTGCTGCTGTCGCGTGCGTGGCAGCTGCGCGACACCATCCGTGGCTGGGACGCCATGTACGTCGCGCTCGCCGAGGCGTTGGGCGCCGTCCTGGTCACCACCGACCGGCGGCTCGCGGCTGCGACCGGACCCACCTGCCCGATCGAGGTGGTCCCCGTCGGGTGAACCGTCCCAGCTGCCGGGGGATCAGCGCAGCAGCGCGCGGACCATCCGCAGCAGGACGTGCGCCAGCCGAACCCGGGCCCGCCAGGGCAGGTCGCGCGAGGTGCTCGCTCCCTGGCGGACGTCCTCCCAGGCAACCGGTCGCGCGTGCCGGATCGCCTCGACGGCGACGGCAACCGTCTGCTCCGGCAGCCCGCACCGCTCCAGCCCCTCGCCCGCCCAGCACAGCGTGCTCTCATAGCCCAGCGCGAAGTCGCTCTCGCGCAGGTCGCGGTGCAGGAAGCCGCCGAAGTCCCCCATCAGCTCCCCCGCCAGCAGCTTGCTGACGTTCTCGTCGGTCCGGCCGGCGATCAGCAGCGGTGAGATGAGGTCGACCGCCTGGCGCCGTTTGCCGCCGAGCCCACCCATGTCGTGGATGGCGCGAGACAGCAGGTCGATGGTGGCCGCATCTGCTGCGGGAAGGTCGTCCAGCTCGGAGTCGGAACCGGCGCGACGAGCCTGGCGCTGGTCGGCGATGTCGCGCAGTAGCTCGGCGAGCGGTTCGCGCGCGCCGTCGCCAAGGTGCGGCTCCAACGCCTCGCGCAGCGCCTGCGCCCAGCCGAGCCGCGAGTTGTCGCGGTTGACCTTGCGCAGGTCGTCGTACAGCGGCTGCTCGGACACGACGGCCAGCCCACGGGACAGCCCCGCCGCCCAGCTCGGCTCGTGGTCACGCTCGCTCCACTCCTCCGCGTCGGTGGGCTCCTTCGATCGCGGATGGATCATCAGCGCGAGACGGTGTGAGCGGTCATCCCCGTCGTCAACCAGGCGTGCCGCGGCCAAGAGCCCGCCCATCGGCTCGTGCTGCACCAACCCGCCGTCGGTGTACCAGAGCCAGCCCGAGGCGGGCAGGTTCGACAAGCCCTGTGCCTGGTAGCCGTCCCGGTCACCACGGCGGTCAAGAACCCGCGGGGCGAACGCCCCGGGATGCGACGCCGAGGCCATCGCTTCTCGAGTGGCGAGGCGCCGGCCGGCTCGACCAGCTGCCGCACCCCGCGACCGGGTTCGAGGCGGAAGTCCTTCCAGTCCGCGTAGGTCACCCCGACCAGCTGCTCGCTGCTGCGCAGTCCAGCGATCTCATATGTGAGCCCGCGCAGGCCGGTAAGCGCAATGTGCAGCATCAGCGGATGCGGCTGCCCCTCGTACGTGTGCTCGGCGTCGTCGAGCAGTCCGGGCAGGTCCTGGCGCACCTTCTCCAGCGACAGGGGCCCGCGCGAGCCCCCGCGCAGCAGCGTGTCCAGCGAGACCCGCTCGACCCACGCGGACCGCATCACTGCTGCAGCGTCGAGACCCTCCAGCACCGAGTGCGCGGCCATGACCGCGACGATCGCCCCTGCCGACGCGCCCCCGACCGCGTCCAGGCGCACGTCCACGCCGGCCTCGTCGCGCAGGTGGCCGATCCCGGTCAGCAGCGCGGCGCAGGCGCCCGCCTGATAGGCACCGAGCGACGCACCGCCCGACAGCGACAGGGTCAGGCGCAGCTCGACGGGCCCCGCGGACGGTGCGGATGGGCGCTCAGCGAGCATGGTCCGCCACTGTCAGACGGCCAGCCAGTCGGCGATCTGCGGCAGCTGGGCCCGGTCGACGGTGTGACCCCCGCTGTGCGCAAGCACCTCGACCTCGGCGCCGCGCTCGCGCAGCTGGGCCACCAGCGTGACGGTCTGCTCCGGCGTCGCCATCGGGTCGGTGCGTCCGTTCGCCACCAGAACCCGCTTGCCGGTCAAATCCGCCTGGCCCGGAACGCTCCGGAACGGCACCATCGCGGCCAGCAGTACGGCCTGCCGCAGCGCCGACGGGCGGAGCAACAGCAGCGCGGAGGCGATGTTGGCGCCGTTGGAGAAGCCGACGGCCGTCCAGCTGCCCGCCTCGACCCCGTACTCCTTCTGGGCGGCAGCGAGGAACTCGGCCAGCTCGTCGGCGCGGTCCACCAGGTCGGCCTCGTCGAACACGCCCTCGCGCAGCCGCCGGAAGAACCGCGGCATGCCGTTCTCCAGCACGGTGCCGCGCACCGACAGCACCGGCGCACCGGCAGCCAGCTCGCCGGCCAGGGGCAGCAGGTCGCGCTCGTCCCCGCCGGTGCCGTGCAGCAGCAACAGCGGCGCGCGCCCCGAGCCGGGCTGCCAGACGTGCGGGCGTTCCAGGCTTGCTCCGGACGTCACGCGGTGTCCCGATCGGCTTCGCTGTCGGTCTCCATGTCGCCGGTCTCGGGCAGGCGCAGCGGCGGCAGCGCGGCCGCGATCTGCTCCCGGTTCGGCTCCAGCCACGGCGGCAGGCGCAGCGACCGGCCCAGCTCGAGTAGCGGCTCGTCGACGGCGAAGCCGGGCTGGTCGGTGGCGATCTCGAACAGCACCCCACCCGGCTCACGGAAGTAGATGGAGGTGAAGTACTGCCGGTCCAAGATCTCGGTGACCGACACCCCTGCGTCGATCAGCTCTTGCCGCCACCGCGCCTGGGTGGCCTGGTCGGGGGCGCGGAAGGCGATGTGGTGCACGGTGCCGCCGGCCTGCAGGCCCGGCTGACCACCACCGGTAGCGACGTCCACCACCGCACCGGCTCCACCGCCGGCCATCTCGAAGCGGGTGCGGTCCGCCTCGTCGGCCCCTGTCTCCATGCCCAGCTGGTCGGCGAGCATCCGCGCGGTCGGGTCGAGCAGCTGCTCGGACAGTGTCACCGAGTGCAGTCCGCGGACGGCGCGGTCGGCGGGCACCCGGGCCACCCCGTCCCAGCCGGACCGGCTGTCGCCCGACGCGGCGACCAGGTCGATGACCAGCCCATCCGGGTCGCGGAAGGTGAGCACGGTCTCGTCGTCCCGGTCGTACGGCGGCGATGCCTCGACCCCCAGGTCGTCCAGCCGCCGCTGCCACCAGCCCAGCGACTCCGGCGGGATGCTGAACGCGGTGGCCGTGGTCAGCCCGGTGCCCTGCATGCCTGGCGCCACCCCCCGCCACGGGAAGAACGTCAGCAGCGTCGACGGGCGGCCCTGCCCGTCGCCGTAGTAGAGGTGGTAGGTCTCGGGGGCGTCGAAGTTGACCGTCTGCTTGACCAGCCTCAGCCCCAGCACCTGGGTGTAGAAGTCGACGTTTGTCTGCGGGTCAGACGCGATCGCGGTCACGTGGTGCAGGCCGTGCGGATGGATGTCGGTCATGACTGTGCTCCCTCCTCGATGCCGCCGAATGGTTGCATGTACCGGTGAACGCGTCCGCATCGGCCGGTGAGTCAGCCGGTGAGTCAGCCGGCGAGCTGGCTGGGGGGGTCGTGCACGAGGCGTACGCCCAGCGGATCGTGTTCGGCCCGGGTGTCGCGCGAACTGCTTTGCCGGCCGAGGTCGAGCGGCTCGGCGCGGGCCGGGTACTGCTGGTGGCGTCGGAGTCCGCCCGGGCCCGGGTCCCGCTCGACGGGGTCACCGTCAGCGCAGTGTTCACCGACGTCCGCAGCCACGTGCCGGTCGAGGTGGCCGAGGCGGCCCGGGCGGCCGCAGTCGACGTCGACCTGCTGCTGGCCGTCGGAGGCGGCGCCGCCACGGGTGTGGCCAAGGCGGTCGCGCTGTCCACCGGCCTGCCCGTCATCGCAGTGCCCACCACCTACTCGGGCTCGGAGGCCACCCCCGTCTGGGGCCTCACCGAAAACGAGCAGAAGGCGACCGGCACCGACGTACGGGTGCTGCCGAAGACCGTCGTGTACGACCCCGACCTGACGGTCGGGCTGCCGCTCGACCTGAGCGTCGGTAGCGGTCTGAACGCGATCGCGCACGCGGTCGACGGTCTCTGGGCTGCCCGGGCCAACCCGGTCAGCGCGGTGGTCGGGATGGCAGGGGTGGAGGCGCTCGCCACCGGGCTCGTCGCGGTGGCCGCGGACGAAACCGACAGGTCGGCTCGGGAGCGGTGTCTGCTCGGTACCTACCTGACCGCGATCGCCTTCCGCGGCACCGGCGGCGGGCTGCACCACGCCGTCTGCCATCTGCTGGGCGGGACTTACAGCCTGCCGCACGCGGCCACGCACGCGGTAGTGCTCCCGCACGTGCTCGCCTACAACGGCGCGGCTGCTCCCCGAGCGGCGGAACAGGTGGCGCGGGCACTGAACGCGACCGACGCGGTCGGCGGGTTGCACAAGCTGTACCGGCGGCTCGGCGCACCGACTGCGCTGCGCGACCTGGGGATGCCGGCGGACCGGCTGGACGAGGCGGCCCTGCTGCTGACCCGGGTGGTACCCGACGCCAACCCGCGACCGGTCGGCCCGGACGACGCGCGGCGGCTGATCGACGCGATGTGGGCCGGGCGCTGGCCGGACTGACCCGTGCCGACCGGACGGATGTCGAGACATCAGGGCCGGCCGGCACAGCTTCCACATAGTCTCGACATGCGTTCCCGGCCCCGCCGGCCGAGGTCAGGCCAACCGCTGCGCGAGATTGTCGTCGAGGGCGGCGAGGAACTCCTCGGTCGACAGGAACTCCTGGTCCGGGCCGATCAGCAGGGCCAGGTCCTTGGTCATCTTCCCGTCCTCGACGGTCCGCACCACCACGTCCTCGAGCGCGTCGGCGAACCCGGTGACCTCCGGGGTGACGTCCAGCTTGCCGCGGTGGGCGAGGCCACGGGTCCACGCGAAGATCGACGCGATCGGGTTCGTCGAGGTCGGCTTGCCCTGTTGGTGCATCCGGAAGTGCCGGGTCACCGTGCCGTGCGCGGCCTCCGCCTCGACGGTACCGCCGTCGGGGGTCATCAGCACCGACGTCATCAGGCCCAGCGAGCCGAACCCCTGTGCGACTGTGTCCGACTGCACGTCGCCGTCGTAGTTCTTGCACGCCCAGACATAGCCGCCCTCCCACTTCATCGCGGCAGCGACCATGTCGTCGATGAGCCGGTGCTCGTAGGTGAGGTTCTTGGCCTCGAAGTCGGCCTGGAACTCGGACTCGAAGATGCGCTGGAAGATGTCCTTGAATGCGCCGTCGTACGCCTTGAGGATGGTGTTCTTGGTGGACAGGTAGACCGGGTACCCGCGAAGCAGCCCGTATGAGAACGAGGCGCGTGCGAAGTCCTCGATCGACTTGTTGAAGTTGTACATCCCCATGACGACCCCGCCGGTGTCTGGCATGCGGACGACCTCGTGCTCGATCGGCTCCGACCCGTCGGCAGGTGTGTAGGTGATCGTCACCGTGCCGGCGGCGGGCACCTTGAAGTTGGTCGCCTTGTACTGGTCGCCGTGCGCGTGCCGGCCGACGATGATCGGCTTGGTCCAGCCCGGCACCAGCCGCGGGATGTTGGAGATGACGATCGGCTCGCGGAAGATCACCCCGCCCAGGATGTTGCGGATGGTGCCGTTCGGCGAAAGCCACATCTGCTTGAGCCCGAACTCCTCGACCCGCGCCTCGTCCGGGGTGATGGTTGCGCACTTGACGCCGACCCCGTGCTCCTTGATCGCGTGCGCGGCGTCCACGGTCACCTGGTCGCCGGTCGCGTCCCGGTTCTCGACGCCCAGGTCGTAGTACTCCAGCTCGACGTCGAGGTACGGGTGGATCAGCCGGTCCTTGATGAAGTGCCAGATGATCCGGGTCATCTCGTCGCCGTCGAGCTCGACGACCGGGTTGGCCACCGTGATCTTGGCCATGCGGCCTCCGCTCCGGGATCGTTGGGTCGGCGTCAAGGTACCGAACGCCCGGCGGAGCCCGCTGCTGCGTCGCTCTGACCGGGTCTACCCTTCCGGGCATGAGCAAGCCAGTGCTGTACGGCATCCTCGGCGGTCTCGCCTGGTTCGTGCTCGGCATCCTCGTCGGGCACTTCGTCTGGACCTGAGTGCCCTGAGCTCCGGCACACTCATGCAGTCGCCGGCTCGAGCGCGTCACTGATCGCGCGGGCCAGCGCTGGCTCCGGTGGGTCCAACCGGCTGACACGGCTGCTAGCGTCCGCTCGTCCACGGACCCGGCAACGAGGAGCCGCATGAGCAGCACACCGGTCAAGGTCGCCGTCACCGGCGCGGCCGGCCAGATCTGCTACAACCTGCTGTTCCGCATCGCGAGCGGAGAGCTGCTCGGGCCGAGCACCCCGGTGGAGCTGCGACTGCTGGAGGTCACACCCGCGCTGAAGGCGCTCGAGGGCGTGGTGATGGAGCTGAGCGACTGCGCGTTCACCACCCTGGCAGGGGTGGAGACCGGTGACGACGCGAACCAGGTCTTCGACGGCGTCAGCCTGGCCCTGCTGGTTGGCGCCCGCCCCCGCACGAAGGGCATGGAGCGCGGGGACCTGCTGGAGGCCAACGGCGCCATCTTCAGCGTCCAGGGGCAGGCGCTCAACGCGCATGCGGCCGACGACGTACGGGTCGCCGTCACGGGCAACCCGGCCAACACCAACGCCCTGATCGCACTGAGCCACGCTCCCGACATACCGTCTGGCCGCTTCACCGCGCTCACCCGGCTCGACCACAACCGAGCCATCGCCCAGCTGGCCGCCCGCACCGGCGCGGCCGCCGGCGACGTCCGGCACATGACGATCTGGGGCAACCACTCGGCCACCCAGTACCCGGACCTGTTCCATACCGATGTGGGCGGACGCAACGCGTACGAGCTGGTCGACGACCACGACTGGGTGGAGAACGATTTCATCCCCACCGTGCAGCAGCGTGGCGCGGCCATCATCGAGGCCCGCGGGGCCTCGTCAGCGGCCTCGGCGGCAAACGCCACCATCGACCACGCCAGGGACTGGCTGCACGGCACCGCTGATGACGACTGGACGTCGATGGCGGTGCTGAGCAACGGCACATACGGCATCCCCGAGGGGATCGTCTCGTCGTTCCCGGTGACGGCCAGCGGCGGCGAGTGGCGGATTGTGCCGGACCTCGACATCGACGACTTCTCCCGGCAGCGGATCGACGCCAGCGCCGCGGAGCTGGTCGAGGAGAAGGCGGCCGTCGACAAGCTCGGGCTGCTGGGCTGATCGCAGCCCGACTCAGCGCCTTGCCAGGTCGGGGACGAGCAGGGCCAGCATGACCATGGTGACGCCGAGCGCGGTCATCGCCAGTACGTCAGCCGTGGCCCGCCTGATCCGCAGCAGCCCGGCCTGCCGCTCGGGCAGCAACGTACGCGCGATCGAGCTCGCCACCAGCGCGGTGCCGGCGATGCCCACGCCTAGCCGCCAGGGCCCCAGGGCGACCACCAGCAAGCCGACGGCCGCGGTCAGCAAGGCCGCCGCCAGCACCAGCGTCCCCACGGGACGGCGTCGAGCAAACGGCACCGAGGCTCGCACCCTCGAACGCACGCTCATCGCGCCGCCTGTCGCTCCGCTGCCTCGACCACATTGGTGAGCAGCAGTGCCCGGGTCATGGGCCCGACACCCCCCGGGTTGGGTGAGACCCAGCCCGCCACCTCGCGCACCTCCGCGGCAACGTCCCCGCTGATGCCGCCCTCCGCGCGGCTCACCCCCACGTCGAGCACGGCGGCGCCCGGCTTGACCATCTCCGCCGTGACGAGGCCGGGTACGCCGGCGGCCGCGACCACGATGTCGGCCCGACGAACCTCGGCTGCCAGGTCTCGGGTGCCGGTGTGGCACAACGTGACGGTCGCGTTCTCCGAACGCCGGGTCAGCAGCAGTCCCAGCGAACGGCCCACCGTGATGCCTCGGCCGATCACACACACCTGGGCGCCGGCGATGTCGACATGGTGGCGACGCAGCAGCTGGACGATGCCATGCGGGGTGCAGGGCAGCGGAGCCGGCTTGCCGAGCACGAGCCAGCGGAGGTTGGGCGGGTGCAAGCCGTCGGCATCCTTGGCCGGGTCGATCCGGACCAGCACGGCGTGCTCGTCGCGACCCTTCGGCAGCGGCAGTTGCACGATGTAGCCGGTGCACGCAGCGTCCGCGTTCAGTGCCTCGACCTCGGCCTCGATCGCGGCCTGGGTGGCGTCGGCCGGCAGGTCCACCCGGATCGACTCGATGCCGACCTGGGCGCAGTCCTTGTGCTTGCCGGCGACATACCAGCGGCTGCCCGGATCCTCGCCGACCAGCACCGTACCGAGGCCGGGCACGACACCTTGGGCCCGCAGCGCAGCGACCCGCTCGGTGAGGTCGGCCTTGATCGCGGCCGCGGCCGCGGTGCCGTCCAGGGTCTGCGCCGTCACGGGCGGAGTCTGCCACGCGGCCCGCCCGTCCCGCCGAGTCCCCGCCGAGTCCCCGCCGTCAGTGGGCGAAGTGGCGCACGCCGGTGAGATACAGCGCCGCCCCGGCCGCCTCGGCGGCGGCCACCACCTCGCCGTCGCGCACCGACCCCCCGGGCTGTACGACCGCCCGCACCCCGGCATCGAGCAGCACCTGAAGCCCGTCCGCGAACGGGAAGAACGCGTCCGAGGCGGCCACCGAGCCCTTGGCCCGCTCCCCAGCGCGAGCCACCGCCAGCCGGGCGGCGTCCACCCGGTTCACCTGGCCCATCCCGATGCCGACGCTCGCCCCCCCGGCGGCGAGCAGGATCGCATTCGACCGCACGCAGCGGCAGGCTCGCCATGCGAACTCCAGGTCGGCCAGCACATCCGGCTCGGCTGGGGCACCGGTCGCCAGCTGCCAGCCGCCGGGCGCGTCACCCGCCTCGCGGGCCAGGTCGGCGGACTGCAGGAGCACCCCCCCGGTGATCGAGCGCTGTTCGACCCCTAGCCCGTAGCCGGGCACCCGCAGCACTCGCAAGTCCTTCCGCCCGCTCAGGCGCTCGAGGGCGTCCTTTTCGTAGTCGGGCGCCGCCACCACCTCGGTGAACACCGCAGCGACCTGCTCGGCCATCGCGGCCGACACCGGCCGGTTGGTGGCGATGACGCCGCCGAACGCCGAGGTCGGGTCGCAGGCGTGCGCGAGCTGGTGCGCCTCGGCCACATCGGCTCCCACCGCGAGGCCGCACGGGTTGGCGTGCTTGACGATCGCGACCGTCGGCCGCTCGAAGCCGTGCGCCGCGCGCAGCGCCGCCTCGGTGTCGACGTAGTTGTTGTACGACATCTGCCTGCCGTGCAGCTGGACGGCCTGCGCGAGACCCGGCGACGGTACGAAGCCGGACTGGTACAGCGCTGCTCGCTGATGCGGGTTCTCGCCGTAACGGAGCACGTCGGCGCGGTTCCAGGTGGCCCCGATCCACACCGGCCACCCCGTTCCGTCGCTGGTGTCGACGACCGCATTGCCGAGCCACGACGCGACGTGCACGTCATACGTCGCGGTGTGCGCAAACGCCTCGGCCGCCAGCCGTTGCCGTTGCGCCAGCGTGAACCCACCTGTCCGTACCGCCTGGAGGATCTCGCCGTACCGCGACGGCGACACCACCACCGCGACGCTCGGGTGGTTCTTGGCGGCGGCGCGCACCATCGCCGGCCCGCCGATGTCAATCTGCTCGATGCACTCGTCGGCACTGGCCCCTGACTGCACGGTCTCGGTGAACGGGTACAGGTTGCCCACCACGAGCTCGAACGCCGCGATCGCCAGGTCGGCCAACTGCTCACGGTGCGCCTCGATGCGCCGGTCGGCAAGGATCCCGGCGTGCACCCGCGGGTGCAGGGTCTTGACCCGTCCGTCGAGACACTCGGGGAAGCCGGTGAGCTCCTCGACCGGCGTCACCGGCACCCCCGCCGCGGCGACTCGCGCGGCGGTCGTCCCGGTGGACACGATCGCCACCCCGGCCTCGTGCAGCCCGGTCGCGAGCTGCTCCAGGCCGGCCTTGTCGTAGACGCTGAGCAGCGCCCGGCGGACCGGTACCCGGTCACCGTCGGTCTCGTGTGTCGCCACGCCGATCGTCACCCTCCTGTCGACCACGCTCCAGCCCTCGCGCACCATCCGGCCGACCTGCTCGACCAACTGGCTCCGCTCGGCGGCCTTGATCCGTTCGGTGAGCATCTCCTCGTCGTCGTCATCGTGCACCGGCACGGCCACCTGCGCGACGACGACTCCGGTGTCGATCCCGGCGTCGACGACAAACAGCGTTGCACCGGTGACCTTCACTCCGTACGCCAGCGCGTCGCGTGGACCGTGCATACCGGGGAACGACGGCAGCAGCGCGTTGTGGGTGTTGAGGTAGACGCCGTCGAAGCGAGCCAGAAAGCGGGGACCGACCAGCTTGAGGAACCCGGCCGAGACCACCAGGTCGGGCCGGTGCGAGGCCACCGCCTCGGTCAACGCGGTGTCCCAGGCTCCCCGGTCGGGGTGGTCGCCCACCCGGCAGGTGAAGGTGGGCACTCCGGCGCGGTCGGCCCGCTCGAGACCCGCGATCCCGTCCCGGTCGGCGCCGACGGCCACGACCTGGGCGCCGTAGGCGGGGTCAGTCGTCGCGTCCAGCAGCGCCTGCAGGTTGGTGCCCGAGCCGGACACCAGCACGACAAGCCGGGCAGGGCCGGGTCCGTACGGGCCGAACGTGGCGGGCACGGTCGCCGACCCTAACGGTCCGTAGCCGCCGCCGACCTCGAGGTGCGCCATGGCCACGAAACGGGTCCGGGACGCCAGCGCGCCCACGGGCCGGGGGTCCAGCGGTCCGAAAGCAGCCGGTACCCCACCGCACCCACGGCGGCGGCGAGCGTCACGGTGACCAGCAGGATCGCCGATGCCGCAGGCACCGGGCCGGTGTCCAGCATCCGTCCCGGACCGACCGAGCCGCCGGACAGTGCCATCAGCCCAGCCAGGACGACGCCGGCCCCGGCGCCGGCCCCTGCACCCGACAGAGCCACCCGCGCAAGGCCGCCCGGAGTCACCGTGCGGGCGCAGACCACGCCGCCGACCAGCCCGGCCAGCACCGGCAGCATGGTCAGCACCGACACCCAGCCCGAAGTCGCCCCCGGCCCGGGGAGCGCAGCCAGCAGCGGGTAACCGGGCATTGGGCCGATCAGCACACCGCCGGGGGCGACAACCGTGCCGGTACCGACCGCGAAGCCGGGGCCGGCAAGGTACGACGTGGTCCACAGCACGGCATTGGGCAACGTCGCCGCGCACAACAGGAGGAGCAGCAGCCCTCCCGCCGGCCCGGGGTCCAGCTCCCGGCCCACCCGCAGCATCCGGTCGGCGTGCACGCACAGCGCAGCGATCAGGACCATCGCCGAGCAGGACAGCAGCGTCACCCCCGCGGCAGCGGCCCCTCGCAGCACCGCTCCGAGCGTCACCGGCACCTGCTCGCGAGCCCTGGCCCAGATCCCGGTCGCCTGCGCGACGGCGACGCCGAGCACCAGCAGCGCCGCGAGCATGGACAGCGCGACCGCGCGCGCCACGTCCACCTCCATCGGGCTCCCGGACCGGAACCCGTGTACTGCCCAGCCGACCAGACCGACCCCGGTGGCGTACGTTGCGGCGCCGACACCGACACCGGCACCGGCGGCCGCAGGAAACCAGCCCGCGCCGGGATCGCCCGAGCTCGTCACGGCCCAACGGCCGGCCCGCAGCCCGATCGCGGCGAGCAGGAACGGAACCAGCAGCGGAACCAGGGAGATGGGGGTCCCGGCGACGGCCGGCGCACCGCCGTGGGCGGTGAGCCACAGCACCGCTCCGGTACGCACCGCGTCGGCGCTGGAGCCGGGATCGCTGCCGAGGATCCAGCCGACGATCGACAGCCCGACAGCGGGAACCAGGCCGAGCATCGCGACCGACAGCGCCGCAAGACAGGTGGAGACCGCCAATGCTCGGGCCGGAGGGGACTGCTGCCCGGCCGGGGCCGGCCGGGTTCGGGTGTCGAGGACAGGCATCGCTCCCATGCTCAGGCACCGGCCGTGGATTGGCGGCGCCGCCGCGCCGTCGCGTACCGTCGCGGGGCCGCTCCGGCCAACCGCCCGAGCCATCCCGTTCCCGCAGCCCTGGAGGTGACCACCCGTGCCGCTGCAGAGTCCGGGGCGCCGACGCCGCCGGCGGCCCGGCCGCACGCTGCTGGTCGTCATAGGCGTCGGGCTCGTGCTGGCGGGGGGGTACGCCTATCTCACCGGCGCCGCACCACCCGACACGGGCCGGACCACCCCTGGCGAGCCACTGCAGGTCGCCTCCGAGATGGGACCGGAGCGCGACCGCGACCGCGACCCTCGGCCGGGAGCCGGGGTCGACCAGCTGCTCGGCACGGACCAGGTCGACCGCCTCGACCCGGGCGGCCGCTGGCGGATCACGGCCACGGGCGGGAGGCCGGCCGCTGGCACCGTCTATGACGAGTGCGCCACCTCGCGGTCCGCAGACCCCCGGCGCCGGGCGGCGTACACGCGGACCTTCACGGCACGTGGCCAGGAGCAGCGAGTGCTCGTGCAGGCGGTCGAGGTATCGCGCACCGCCGCGGCAGCGGACGCGGCGTTCCGCCGGGCGATCGGCTGGTACGCCGGCTGCCAGGCGCCCCGCACGCAGCTGCTGGACAGCTACTCCTTGAGCGGTCCGGGAGCCGACGCGGTGGTGCTCGAACTGCGCCGATGGTCGTCGCCGCTGCGGCACCTGACGGTGGCGCTGACACATTCCGGCGTGGTCAACGCCGTGCTGGTGCACGAGGCGGATGGTGCTCCCGCCGCGCCGCGCCGCGCCTTCAGCCGGACAGTGGTCGCGGCCGCTCAGCGGCTGTGCCGCACAAGCGGCGGCGCCTGCCTCGACGACCCGGCCCCACGACCCGCCGCGCCGCCGCCCACCGGTGAGGCACCCGGCTTCGTCGGGGCGGTGGACCTCCCCGCGGTGGCAGGCCTGCGCACGCCCTGGGTCGGCACCGCCGCCGCACCCGCCGGCCCGGATGTCGCCGCAGCGCTGTGCGAGGGCGGTGCCTTCATCGCCGACAGCCTGGCGCGGGTGCGGTCGCGGACCTTCGTCCTGCCCATGGAGCCCGTACCGCCCCGGTTCGGCCTCACCCAGACCGTCGGTGCGCTGGGCTCACCGCGGGCCGCCGCGCGGCTCGTCGCCGAGGCGTCCGCCCGGATCCAGGGGTGCCCCGACCGGTTGCCGTCGGTCAGCGTCGACGGTCCGCTCGTGGTAGGGGACAGCGGTGTCCGGGGCCGGGTGTGGCGCCTGACGTACGAGCTGCCGCGCGGCGAGGTGTTCCACCGGGTCGGACTCGTGCGCAACGGGCGCGCCGTCACCCAGCTCACCCTCTCGCCGACGTCGCGCCTCGACCCTGGTCGGGCTGCGTTCGTACGGCTGACGCTACGGGCAGGCGAGCGGCTGGCCGAACTGCCCTAGGGCGCCTCTACGGCCGCTCGCAGCAGCTGGGCGGTCTCGCTCGGCGTCTTGCCGACCTGCACCCCGACCGCCTCCAGCGCCTGCTTCTTCGCCTCCGCGGTGCCTGAGGTCCCGGACACGATGGCGCCGGCGTGGCCCATCGTCTTGCCTTCCGGGGCGGTGAAGCCGGCCACGTACGCGACTACCGGCTTGGTCAGGTTGGCCTCGATGTAGTCGGCGGCGCGCTCCTCGGCGTCACCACCGATCTCACCGACCATGATGATCGCGTCGGTCTCGGGGTCGTCCTGGAACGCCGCCAGGCAGTCGATGTGAGTGGTGCCGATGATCGGGTCGCCCCCGATCCCCACCGCGGTGCTGAACCCGATGTCGCGGAGCTCATACATCAGCTGGTAGGTCAGCGTGCCGGACTTGCTCACCAGGCCGACCCGGCCCTTCCCGGCGATGTCGGCCGGGATGATGCCGGCGTTGGACTCGTCCGGGGTGATGACTCCCGGACAGTTCGGCCCGACGATGCGCGTGCTCCCAGCTGCCTGCGCGGCGGCGACGAACGCCGCGGTGTCATGCACCGGCACCCCCTCGGTGATGACGACGACCAACCCGACCGAGGTGTCCACCGCCTCGAGGACCGCGTCCTTGGTGAAGGCGGGCGGGACGAACACCACCGACACGTCGGCGCCGGTGGCCTCGACGGCCTCCTTGACCGTTCCGAAGACCGGCAGCTCGGAGCCGTCGAAGCCCACGGTGCTGCCGGCCTTGCGGGCATTGACGCCGCCGACGATGGTGCTTCCGGACGCCAGCATCCGACCTGTGTGCCGCTGCCCCTCAGAGCCGGTCATGCCCTGCACGACGATGCGCGAACCCGCGCTCAGGAAGATCGACATCTGCGCCCTCGTTTCTGTCCGTGCTACCTAGCGGCGGCCAGCTCGGCGGCCTGGCGCGCGGCACCGTCCATGGTGTCGACCAGGGTCACCAACGGGTGCGCAGCCTCGGCCAGGATGCGCCGCCCCTCCTCGACGTTGTTGCCGTCCAGCCGTATCACGAGCGGCTTGGTGGCTGCGTCGCCGAGGATCTCGAGCGCGTCGACGACACCGTTCGCGACCGCGTCGCAGGCGGTGATGCCGCCGAAGACGTTGACGAACACGCTGCGTACCTGCGCGTCGCCGAGCACGATGTCGAGACCGGCGGTCATGACCTCCGCGCTGGCGCCGCCGCCGATGTCGAGGAAGTTGGCCGGGCGCACCGCTCCGCCGGCTCCGTCCGGCAGGTCTTCGCCGGCGTAGGCCACCACGTCGAGGGTGGACATCACCAGCCCGGCACCGTTGCCGATGATGCCGACGGAGCCGTCGAGCTTGACGTAGTTGAGGTCCTTGCTCTTGGCGCGGGCTTCGAGGGAGTCGCCGGCCGCATCGTCGGCGAACTCGGCGCGGTCGAGGTGCCGGAAGTCCGCGTTGGCGTCGAGGGTCACCTTGCCGTCGAGCGCCTCCAGCGTGCCGTCGCCGAGCCGGGCGAGCGGGTTCACCTCGACCAGGCTGGCGTCGGCGTCGATGAACACCCGCCAGAGCTTCTGCGCCATGTCGACGGCGGCGTCGGTGACCTCGGCCGGGAACCGCGCCTGCGCCACGATCTCGCGGGCCAGGGCCTCGTCCACGCCGGAGCCCGGGTCGATGGCCACCTGTGCGACCGCGTCGGGGTGGGTGTGGGCGACCTCCTCGATCTCTACCCCGCCCTCCACGCTCGCGATCGCGAGGTAGGCCCGGTTCGACCGGTCGACGATGTACGAGAAGTAGTACTCCTCGGCGATGTCGGCCGTCGGCGCGATCAGCACCCGGCGTACCTCATGGCCCTTGATGTCCATGCCGAGGATGTCGGCCGCCAGGTCACGGGCCTCGTCCGGCGTCTGCGCGAGCTTCACCCCCCCGGCCTTGCCGCGGCCACCGGCCTTGACCTGCGCCTTGACCACGACCCGCCCGCCGAGCCGCTCGGCACCCGCCCGAGCCTCGTCCGGGGTGGTCGCGACCACACCTACGGTGACCGGCACGTCGTGCTTGGCGAACAGCTGCTTCGCCTGGTACTCCATCAGGTCCATGGCAGGCCGTCCCTTGGTTCAGCTGCTCGCGTCGACGACGTTGGCATCGACCCAGGCAGCGATCTCGGTCGTCGTCGCCCCGGGCGTGAAGATGGTGGCCACCCCCTCAGCCCGCAGCGGGGCGATGTCGTCCTGCGGGATGATGCCTCCTCCGAACACCACGATGTCGGACGCGTCCCGCTCGGCCAGCAGCTGCAGGATCTTGCGGAACAGGGTCATGTGCGCACCGGACAGCACCGACACCCCGATTGCGTCGGCGTCTTCGGCAATGGCGGTCTCCACGATCTGCTCGGGCGTCTGGTGCAGACCGGTGTAGATGACCTCGTTGCCGGCGTCGCGCAATGCCCTGGCGACGACCTTTGCGCCACGGTCGTGCCCGTCGAGCCCGGGCTTGGCCACCACGATCCGTCTCGGCATCTCGCATCCTCTGCCCCGCACCCGTGCGGTCGCCCCGGCACAGTAGCCCACCGACATCGAGCGCTGACGTGGGCCGTCCAGATCACTGCAGGTAATGGGCCCGTCAGCAACGAGTTAACAAGTGGCTGGGTGCTGTCTCTCGGCTGTGCATGCTCGTTTCGCGCCCGGACAAATTGGGCGATAGTGTCACGTGGTTGCCGCCTGGAAGCAGGGCGCGCCCACCACCTCCGCAGCCCGAAGGACCTCACCCATGCCCGCTGCCCGCCCCGTCGAGCGCCCTCTGGGCAGGCATCGCCGCCCGGGGCCGGGCCGGCACCGGGCTGAGCCCGCCGGTGGTGGCTCGCCAGCGTCGTGGGCATCGGGCGCACGGCGCCGCCAGCAGCTGTCGAAGCCCCTGGCATGGGTCGCGACACTGGCGGCGGTGGGTGCGGTGGCTGCCGCCTCGTCCGCGACGGGCCCGGACCACACCGTCTCCGCCCTCCGGGCGGTCGACCCCGCGGCAGCGCCGACACACCTGCTCGGTCCGGATCCGACGACGCGCACCGAAGGGTCGCGGCGGCTCAGCGACTGGGAGCTCTGGCTGGCTCGTACGGCTGGGGACCGGGCCGACGCACTGCTCCGGGTGAGCCGCGACGGGGACCGCGACAGACTCGACCGGGGTGGCCGATCGGAACCGGACCTGGACCGACTCGAGCGGCGGGCGCAGCTGCGGGCCGACCGGCGGGTGGGAGCGTTGCGCCAGCTCAGCGAGGCCACGCAGGCCCGGGCCGAGGAGCTGCAGTCCGACCAGTGGGTGCTGCCGCTGGCGCAGTATGCGCTGAGCGCACGTTTCGGCGAGGCCGGCTACCTGTGGTCGAGCGGCTCGCACCCCGGGCTCGACTTCTCCGCCTCCGAGGGCACGCCGGTGGTCGCAGTGGCCGGTGGGGTCGTCACCACCGCCGGTTACAGCGCCGAAGCCAGCTGGGCCGGCAACCTGGTCGTGGTCAAGCTCGAAGACGGCAAGCGAGTGTGGTACGCCCACCAGAGCAGCGTTGCGGTCGCCGTCGGCGACAGCGTGCAGCCGGGTCAGATGCTCGGCTGGGTCGGCTCCACCGGCAACAGCACCGGCCCGCACCTGCACCTGGAGGTGCAGGTGGACGGCAGGCCGATCGACCCAGCTGGCGTGCTGCGCCGCCACGACGTCGCTCCCTGACGCGACTCCTGACCGCCCGCTCGTCTCTCGCAGTCCTCAGCCTGCTCGCGGCCCAGCCTGACATCGTGCGACGTCAGAGCCGCTCCAGCGGCGCATAGCGCAGCAGCAGCCGCTTGACCCCTTGCGAGCCGAAGTCCACGCTGGCCACGCTGCGCTCACCGACGCCCTCGACGACCACCACCGTGCCCATCCCGAAGGTGTCGTGCACGACCCGGTCGCCCGCGTCGAGCGACGGCACCTCCCGCCCGCCGCCCGGGCCACCGGGCTGGCTCGCGAAGGTGGTCGGGGCTGCCGCCCCCGCCGGGCGAGCAGGGCCGGGCATCGTACGAGGCGTCCAGCGGGTCTGGTCGGCCTCTGTCCGGCGCCAGTCGACCAGCGAGTCGGGCAGGTCGGCGAGGAACCGTGACGCCGGGTAGTGGTTCGGCACTCCCCACGCCGAACGCACGGTGGCCCGCGACACGTACAGCCGCTGCTGGGCCCGCGTGATCCCGACGTAGGCCAGCCGGCGCTCCTCCTCCAACTCACGGGTGTCGTACAGCGAGCGCGAGTGCGGGAACACGCCCTCCTCGAGGCCGGTGAGGAACACCACGGGGAACTCCAGCCCCTTGGCGGTGTGCAGCGTCATCAAGGTGACCACCCCGCCACCATCGCCTGCCTCGTCGTCGTCAGGGATCTGGTCGGAGTCGGCCACCAACGCGACCCGTTCGAGGAACGCGTCCAGCGAGCGCGGGTCGGGCGCATCCGGCTCGGGGGCCTCGTCACCGGCGTCGCCGACGAACTCGCGGGCGACGGCGACGAGCTCGGCGAGGTTCTCGACCCTGGTCTCGTCCTGCGGGTCCTCGGAGCCCTCGAGCTCGGCGAGGTAGCCGCTGCGGGACAGGCAGGCCTGCAGCACCACGTCGGCCGGTTCCCCGACATCGACCAGCGCCCGGAGGTCGTCGATGATCTGCAGGAACGCCCGGATGGCCGACATGGAGCGGGTGACGATCCCGGGCGCCTCGTCGCAGCGCCGCAGCGCCGCGAGGTAGTCGATCCGCTCCTGCTCGGCGAGGGCCGCGACGCACGCCTCGGCCCGCTGACCGATTCCCCGCTTCGGGACGTTGAGGATCCGCCGCAGCGACACCGCGTCGCGGGGGTTCACGAGCACCCGCAGGTACGCCAGCGCGTCCTTGACCTCGCGCCGCTCGTAGAAACGCACCCCGCCGACCACCTTGTAAGGCAGGCCGACCCGGATGAACACCTCCTCGAAGACTCGGCTCTGGGCGTTGGTGCGGTAGAAGACAGCCACCGCACCGGGACGAGCCAGCCCCTCGTCGGTGAGCCGGTCGATCTCCTCGGCGACGAACTGCGCCTCCGCGTGCTGGTCGTCGGCGACGTAACCGACCAGCACCTCGCCCTGACCGGCGTCGGTCCACAGCCGTTTGGAGGCCCGCCCGCTGTTGTGGGCGATCACCGCGTTCGCAGCGGACAGGATGGACTGTGTCGAGCGGTAGTTCTGCTCCAGCACCACCGTCTCGGCGGCGGGGAAGTCGTGCTCGAACTCGAGGATGTTGCGGATGTTGGCACCACGGAACGCGTAGATCGACTGGTCGGAGTCGCCGACGACCATCAGCTCGGCCGGTCCGATCCGGTCCCCGCCGCCGTTCTGGGCGCTCGCCGGCTCGGGCGCACACAGCTCGCGGACCAGCACGTACTGGGCGTGGTTGGTGTCTTGGTACTCGTCCACCAGCACATGCCTGAAGCGCCGCCGGTATGCCTCGCGGACGTCGGGGAAGTCCTGGAACAGCTTGACCGTGGTCATGATCAGGTCGTCGAAGTCGAGCGCGTTGGCAGCCACCAGCCGAGCCTGGTAGCGCTGGTAGGCCGCCGCGTTGCCCCGCTCGGTGTCGTTGCTGGCCTGTCGGGCCGCCTGCTCTGCGTCGACCAGCTCGTTCTTGTGCTTGGACACCCAGCCCAGCACCGCGCGTGGCGCGAACCCCTTGGGGTCGAGCTCGAGATCGCGGCACACCAGCGTCATCAGCCGGCGGGAGTCGGCTTGGTCGTAGATCGAGAACGACGACGAGAACCCGAGCCGGCCGGCCTCCCGGCGCAGGATGCGCACACACGCGGAGTGGAACGTAGACACCGTCATCAAGCGAGCCCGCCCGCCGACCAGTGCTGCCACCCGCTCCCGCATCTCGCCGGCCGCCTTGTTGGTGAACGTGATGGCCAACACCGAGCCGGGGTGCGCGCCGCGCTTGGTGATCGTCCAGGCGACCCGGCGGGTCAGCACCCGGGTCTTGCCGGAGCCCGCACCCGCGACCACCAGCAACGGGCTGCCCTCGTGGGTGACCGCGGCCCGCTGGGAGGCGTTGAGGTCGTCCAGCAACCGCTCCGCCCTGGCGTCCCGCCGGGACACCCCCGCTGGGGGCTCGACGGCCGGCACGGCGGGGACCGGAGGGGACGCGCTCATCTCCCCATCAGCCTACGGCCGCCGACCGACGCCCGGGGGGGCCGGATAGCGTGCGGCGAGTGCCCGGACAAGGACCTGAGCCCGCTGAGCCCGCCGACACCGTCGAACGCGCCCTGGTCGTCACCGCCCACCCCGACGACGTGGACTTCGGTGCCGCCGGCACGGTCGCCCGGTGGACCGCCGCCGGCACCACGGTCAGCTACCTGGTGCTCACCGACGGGCAGGCAGGCGGCTCCGACGACCGGGTCGCCCGTACCGACATCCCTGCCATCCGGCACGCGGAGCAGCGAGCGGCGGCCGCGATCGTGGGCGTCCAGGACGTCCAGTTCCTCGGCGGGGTGGACGGCGAGCTGCAGGTCAGCCTCGATCTCATCCGCGACATCGTGGCGGTGATCCGCAACGTACGTCCGCAGCGCGTGGTCGCGCCGAGTCCCGAGCGCGACTGGAACCGGCTCCAGCGCAGCCATCCCGACCACCTGGCCGCGGGGGAGGCGACGGTGCAGGCGATCTACCCGGCGGCGCGCAACCCGTACGCCTTCCCAGAGCTGCGGGCGCTGGGGCTTGAGGCGTGGACGGTGCCGGAGCTGTGGCTGTCCGCGCACCCGGCGCCCAACCACCCGGTCGACGTCACCGACACCTTCGACCTGAAGATGCAGGCGATCCGGGCGCACGAGAGCCAGCACCCCGACCCGGAGATCCTGGATCACCGGATGCGGGAGTCACTCGGGATGGCCGCCCGCGCGTTCGGTCTCGCCGACGGGCGCCTGGCAGAGGCGTTCCGGGTCGTGCACATCCCGTGACACCGTGGACCGCACCGAGTGTCATCAGTACCCCGGCCCCCGAACCCAACGGTCGGAACATCGGGCGGACGGGCCGCAGGCTGCCCTGCCGAACGGATCTTCCGACCCATCGGCTGCCCCAACAACCCAACGGTCGGAACATCGGGTAGACGGCCGCGGCGCCGAACGGATCTTCCGACGCATCGGCTGCCCCAACAACCCAACGGTCGGAACATCGGGTAGGCGGGCCGCAGGCTGCCCTGCCGAACGGATCTTCCGACGCATCGGCTGGCCCAGCAGCCCAACCGTCGGAAGATCTCCGGCCCGAGCACCCACGCGGCGCACACCAGCACCCGCCGCAGCCCGGTAACGCGACCTGGGCGGAGGCAGCCGCCGGCTCAGGCGGCGCGGCGCCGGCGTGCCGCGAACCACAGCGCGCGCGCCGCGCAGACGGTGTCCGGGTAGTCGCCGAACAGCCCGTCCACCCCAAGGTCGAGGAAGCGCAGCAGCTCGCGGAGCGGGTCGCCGTCGCCGGCCCACCGCGCACCACTCCGGTCGGCCGGAAGGAAGACCGCCTCGTCGCGGAACGTGTGCGGGTGCACCACCAGACCTGCCGCGTGCGCGTCGTCGACGACAGCCGTCGCCTCCCCGAGGACGTCGCCGGCAGCGCGCGGGATGAGCAGGCTCTTGTCCGGGCCCACCCCGAAGGCGTAGCCACTCAGCGCGGCCAGCCCGCGAGGCGTCACCATGTCGGCGTAACGAGTGTCGCCCCCGGCCGCCACGACGTCGTACGGAGCGCCGGCCGACCCGACCAGCTGGACCAGACGCACCCGTGTGCGGGTGCTGAGCCAGCGCAGGTTCGACACCTCGAAGGACTGCACGAAGACCGGCGCGCTGCGCCGGTCCCAGCCGACCTGTCCCAGCTCGCGCAGCAGTGGCGGCTCGAGGGGCAGCCCGATCCCGGCGAAGTACGTCGGGTGCTTCGTCTCCGGGTAGACCCCGATGCGCCGGCGACGGCGCACCGACTCCCGCCTGGCGAGCCCGAGAACCTCGGCGAAGGTGGGGATGCGGTACCGGCCGTCGTAGCGGGTGTTGCGGGGCCGCAGCCAGGGCAGCCGCTCGCGGGCCCGCAGGCTGCGCAGCTCGGCCAGGGTGAAGTCCTCGGTGAACCATCCCGACAGCTCCCGGCCGTCGATGGTCTTGGTGGTGAAGCGGCCGGCGAACTCCGCGCGTTCGGCCACATCGGTGGTGCCGGACACCTCGTTCTCGTGGCGCGCGACGAGAACTCCGTCCCGGGTGGAGACCAGGTCGGGTTCGATCACGTCGGCGCCCATGTCGATCGCCAGTTGATAGGCGGCCAACGTGTGCTCCGGTCGGTGCCCAGAGGCGCCGCGGTGAGCGATGACCAGCGGCTCGCGCCAGCGGGTTCGGCGCAGCAGGTCGGTGATCACCCCGGTGACCGGTCGCGCCGCACTCACTGGGCCCGGACCGACCGGTGCGCTCATGCCTCCAGTCGAGCAGCCGAACGCGTACGACGCGGTGACGCCACCCAGCGTGTCGGTGACCGGTCGGTGTCCAGCCGGCGCCGCTTATCCATTGGCCGCGACACGGCCCGAGATGACACCGTGGTCCGGTCATGCGTCAGCTCCCGTTCGCCGATCCCGGCATTCCGGACACCCGTACGCCGGCCCGCTTCTTGTGGTGGCTGGCGCGGGTGCAGTGGGTCACGCTGCTCGGTGGGATGGCGTTTGGCACGGTCTGGATGGTCTCCCAGGCACTGATCCCCGCGCTGATCGGACTGGCGATCGACCGTGGCGTCGCGCCCGGTGACCCGTCCGGCCTGCTCACCTGGTCGCTTGCCCTGCTCGGGGTTGGGTCGGTGCAGGCGGGGGCCGGCATCATGCGGCACCGTTTCGCCGTCACCAACTGGCTGATCGCGGCGTACCGGGTGATCCAGCTCGTCACCAGGCGCACCGTCCACGTCGGAGCCGCGCTGCCCCAACGGCTGCCGACCGGTGAGGTCGTCAGCATCGGCTCCAGCGACCTGTCCCACTTCGGCAACGCGATGGATGTGATGGGGCGGATGGCCGGCGCGGTCGTGTCGTTCGTCGTGGTTGCGGTGATCTTGCTGCGCGCCTCGACCTTGCTCGGCCTGATCGTGCTCATCGGGGTGCCGCTGCTGCTGGTCGCGATCGGGCCGCTGCTCCGGCCGCTGCAGATCCGCACCCTCGACCAGCGCGAGCGCACCGGGCAGCTCAACAGTCTGGCCACCGACATCGTCGGCGGCCTGCGGGTGCTGCGGGGCATCGGCGGCGAGGCGACCTTCCACGAGCGGTACCGGGTGCGCTCCCAGGAGGTGCGGGACTCCGGCGTGCGGGTAGGGCGGCTGCAGTCGATTCTCGACGCACTCCAGGTGCTGCTGCCCGGGCTGTTCGTCGTGCTCGTCGTGTGGCTCGGCGCGCGGTTCGCAGTGCAGGGCCAAATCAGTCCGGGTGAGCTGGTCGCGTTCTACGGCTACGCCGCGTTCCTGCTGGTGCCGCTGCGCACCGCGACCGAGTTCGCAAACAAGCTGATCCGGGCGCACGTGGCCGCGCAGCGCTTCTGCCGGGTGTGGGCGGTCGAGCATGCGCTCGCCGCCCCCGCGCACCCGCTGCCGCTGCCGGAGCGCGGTGATCTCGTCGACCACGAGTCGGGACTGGTAGTGCCCCCCGGCCGGTTCGTCGCGCTGGTGGCCGAGGACCCGGCGGCGACCGCGGCGATGGCCGACCGGCTGGGCCGCTTCCGGCCCGGTTCGGTGTCGTACGGCGGGGTCCCGCTGGACCGCGCGGCGATCGACGACGTGCGGCGCAAAGTGCTGGTGAGCGACAGCGCGGCGGCGGTGTTCTCCGGCCGGTTGCGCGACCTGGTCGACACCCACGCGGCCGCGGATGCGGCCACCGTCGCTGCGGCGCTCGACACCGCGTCGGCCGACGACGTCCTCGACGCCTCACCCGACGGGTTGGACACGGTCGTGGAGGAGCGCGGCCGGTCGCTGTCCGGCGGGCAGCGCCAGCGGCTGGTGCTCGCCCGCGCGCTCGTCAGCGACCCCGCAATGCTGGTCCTGGTCGAGCCCACATCGGCGGTCGACGCGCACACCGAGGCCCGGGTGGCAGCCCGGATGGCGGCGCAGCGCGCCGGGCGCACCACCGTGGTCACCACCACCAGCCCGCTGCTGCTCGACCGCGTCGACGAGGTCGCGTTCCTGCGGGACGGCCGGGTCACCGCGACCGGTCAGCACCGCACCCTGCTCGCCGAAGACCCGGCTTACCGCGACGTCGTGACCAGGGGGGAGGACCTATGAGCTCGCCGGCGAGCACCCTGCTGCCCGTGGCCGACACGTCAGCGGTGCTGCGGTACGCACGCGAGCTCGCGGCCCGAAACCCACGCGACCTGTGGGGCGTCGTGGCCCTGAACGGGCTCGCAGCCGTCTGCGGCCTGGCCGGCCCCTGGCTGCTCGGCGACCTGGTCGAGGCGGTCAACGACGGCACCACCGTCGGCTACGTCGACACCGTGGTGCTGTGGCTGGCTGGGTTCCTCGCGGCGCAGACGGTGTTCACCAGGTTGGCCCGGCTGGCCTCGGCCAGGCTGGGCGAGAAGGCGCTGGCCGAGCTGCGGGAGGACTTCGTCGGCAGCGCGCTCCGGCTGCCCGTCAGCACCGTCGAACGGGCCGGGACCGGTGACCTGCTGACCCGGTCGTCGCGCGACGTCGACCAGCTCGGCTGGTCGCTGCGTTACGCGGTGCCGGAGACGCTGATCGCGATCGTCACCACGCTGCTGACGGTGGTTGCCTGCGTGCTGGTCGGTGGCTGGGTACTGGTTCCGCTGGTGGCCGGCGTGCCGGTGCTGTGCGCCGGCACCCTGTGGTACCTGCGCCGCGCCAAGACTGCCTACCTGGCCGAGAACGCGTCGTACGGCGTGATCAACTCCCAGCTGGCGGAGACCGTCGAGGGCGCGCGGACGGTGGAGGCACTTGGCCTGCAGCGGCAGCGGGTCGCGTCGATGGACGGCGCGATCTCAGCGGCGTACGCCTGCGAGCTGCGCACGCTGCACCTGCGCACGGTGTGGTTCCCGACCGTCGAGATCGGCTACCTGGTGCCGACCGTGGCCACGTTGCTGTTCGGCGGCTGGCTGTACACCCGCGGGCAGGTGTCGCTCGGCCAGGTGACCGCCGCGACCCTGTACGTCCAGCAGCTGATCGACCCGGTCGACCGGCTGATCTCGTGGCTGGACGAGCTGCAGGTCGCCGGCGCCTCTCTGGCCCGGCTGCTCGGGATCGCACATGTGCCGGACGACCGCACCCCGACCGGGCGGCTGCCGGCCGGCGAACGGATCGAGGCGCGAGACGTGCGCTTCGCCTACCGCGCCGACCATGACGTGCTGCACGGAGTCGACCTGGGTCTACGGGTCGGGGAGCGGCTGGCGATGGTCGGCCCGTCCGGTGCCGGCAAGTCGACCCTCGGTCGGCTGCTCGCCGGCATCCATCCGCCGCGCACCGGAACGGTGACCGTCGGCGGCGTAGGGCTCACCGAGCTGCCACTGGACGAGCTGCGCGGGCACGTGGCACTGGTGACCCAGGAGCACCATGTCTTCGTCGGCACGCTGCGGGACAACCTGGTGATGGCGCTCGACCCCGACCCGGATGCGGTACTCGATGTGCTTGAGGCCGGCGGGCTCGCCTACGACGCCAGGCTGTGGGACGCACTGGACGCCGTCGACGCGCTGGAGTGGGCCCAGGAGCTCCCGGACGGGCTGGACACCGAGGTGGGCAGCGGCGGCCACGTGCTGACTGCGCCGCAGGCACAGCAGGTTGCGCTGGCCCGGCTGGTCCTGGTCGACCCGCACACGCTGGTGCTCGACGAGGCGACGTCCCTGATAGACCCGCGCACCGCCCGTCACCTCGAGCGGTCGCTGGCAGCGGTGCTGAACGGGCGGACGGTGATCGCGATCGCGCACCGGTTGTTCTCCGCGCACGACGCCGACCGGGTGGCAGTCGTGGAGGACGGCGTCATCACCGAGATCGGCTCGCACGACGAGTTGGTGCACGCCGGCGGCTCGTACGCATCGCTGTGGCGGTCGTGGCACGGCGACCCGATCGACGCGCACGCCTGACCGGGGGGCGTCAGCCGGCGTCCAGGAACGGTTCCAGCTCGGCAAGCACCTGATCCGGGGCCTCCTCGACCAGGAAATGGCCGCCGGACAGAGCGGTACCGCGCACGTCGTCGGCGTAGTCCCGCCAGACGTGCAGCGGGTCGGCGGTGCCGGTACCGACCACGCCGTGCGACCCCCACAGCACCAGCGCCGGCATGCCCAGCCGGCGGCCCGCCTCGGCGTCGGCGTCGTCGTGCTCGAGGTCGACGCTCGCGCCGGCGCGGTAGTCCTCCATCATCGCGTGCCGGGCGTCCGGGTCGGCGAAGCACCGCTCGTACTCGGCCAGCGCCGCCGGGTCGAACACGTCCGACCCGCTGCCCCAGCCGCCCAGCAGCCGGTGCAGAAACCAGATCGGCTCGGCGGACATTAACCGTTCCGGCAGCCCGTCGGGCTGGATGAACAAGAACCAGTGGTAGTAGCCGGTCGCGACCCGCCTGTCGACGTTCCCGTACACGTGCCGCGTCGGGACGATGTCGACAAGAGCCAGCCTGGTCACGGCGTCCGGGTGGTCGAGACCCATCCGGTGCGCGACCCGCGCGCCGCGGTCGTGGCCGACCACCGCGAACCGGTCGTGTCCGAGCGTGTGCATCAGACCGACGTTGTCAGCGGCCATCGCACGGAAGGCATACGCCGCGTGGGTGTCGTCCGAGCCGGGTCGGGCGGAGTCCCCGTAGCCACGCAGGTCCGGGGCCACCACAGTGTGCACGGTGGCCAGCCGTGCCGCGACCGAGTGCCACATGGCATGGGTCTGCGGGAACCCGTGCAGCAGCAGCAGCGGCGGGCCCGAGCCGCCCACCCGGGCGCGCAGGCGTACCCCGTTGACGTCTGCGTCGACCGTCTCGAAACCGGCGAACACTTGTCAGCCGCCTCGTCGCTCCCGGCCAGACGGCTGCCGCCACCCGGAAAGGTCCGGGCCCACGGGCACGATCCCTGATGGGTTGATCAGGCGCTGCGTGGCGTAGTAGTGGGTCCTGATCTGGTTGAAGTCGACGGTGTCGCCGAACCCCGGCGTCTGGAACATGTCCCTGGCCCACCCCCACAGCGCGGGCATCTCGGTGATCTTGTTGCGGTTGCACTTGAAAAGCCCGTGGTAGACGGCGTCGAACCGCACGATCGTCGTGAACAACCGGACGTCGGCCTCGGTGATCGAGTCACCGACCAGGTAGCGCTGGCCCGACAACCGGTCCTCCAGCGCGTCCAGCCGATCCCACAACGTGGTGTACGCCCGCTCGTACGCCTGCTGGCTGGCAGCGAAGCCGGCCCGGTAGACGCCGTTGTTCACGTCTCGGTAGACGTCGGCGTTGAGCGAGTCGATCTCGTGTCGCAACGCTTCGGGGTAGAGGTCAGGCGCCCCTGGGCGGTGGTGGTCGCGCCACTGGGTGGACAGGTCGAGGGTGATCTGACCGAAGTCGTTGGTGACTACCCGGCCGCTCGGCACATCGACGATGCACGGCACCGTCACCCGCCCCTCGTACGACGGGTCAGTGGCGAGGTAGGCCGCGGACAGGTACGCGATGTCGAGCACCGGGTCCCGACCGCCGGGGTCGAGGGTGAATCGCCACCCGCGGTCATCGCGGATCGGGTCGACGGTGGCCAGCGAGATGACGTCATCGAGCCCGAGCAGTCCGAGCACGATCCGGGCCCGGTGCGCCCACGGGCAGGCCCGCGACCACACCAGCCGGTAGCGCCCGGCCTGCACCGGCCAGCCGTCGGCCGCGCCGGTCGTGATCCGGTCGGTGAACCGGTTGCCCTGCCGGCGGAACTCCCAGTCGCTGCTCGCCTCGGGCCCGGACTGCGCCGGCGCGGTCGTCGTCATTCGAACACGCTAGCCCGGCGCGGGTCGGACTGATGACGAGATCAACCCGCCGTCGAGGCAAACGGAATGTCTCCTCGTTGTCCCCGGCCGGCTCAGCGCGACTGCGCCGCGCGCTGGCCGCTCACCGCCACCGCGCCGGACCGGCGGGGGTCGCCGGCGGCGATGAGTCCGGCGCCCGGTGAGCCACTGGACGACTCCGCGGGTGACCACAGAGCAGCGCCGACACCACCGAAGTACATCGACTGCGCGGGCATGGCGCGGGTGGGCAGCCCAAGATTGTCCGGCACCGGCAGGTCGTCCTCGTGATCGACCAGCACCGGTGGGTCCTCGTCGTCTCGCACCCGCACATGCAGCCGCGGGTGCGCGACCGCCTCGACGAGACTGAGCCCACCATTGACGTGCAGTGCCAGCACCTGCGCCAGGGCGGTGACGATCCGGTCCGATCCAGGGGTCCCGATCGCCAGCACTGCGCCGTCGTCGTCACGCCGGCCGACCGTGGGAGACATGTTGGAGTTGAGCCGGGTGCCGGGCCGCAGGCCGTGCACCCCACCGAGCACCAGTTCGTGCTCTCCTAGACAGTTGTTCATCCAGATGCCGGTGCCGGGCGACAGCACCCCTGAGGAGTACCCGGACGACACCGTGACCGCACAGGCTCCACCGTCGTCGCCGACCACCGACACATGCGCGGTGCTCGCGGACCCGAGTGCCCGGGCGAGCAGTCTCCGGCCCTCGGCGGCTCGGGCGTCCTCGTCCTCATGCCGCCCGACACCGGCGCCGAGGGCCTCGTACTGGCTTCGTACCAGGTGCCGCAGCTCGTCGTCGTCCCAGCTGCCGTCGGCAGGACGGCCGTCGAGCATCGCCAGCAGCGACGCCATCGCGACTCCACCGGCCGCCGGCGGCGGGTTGGTGGCCAGCCGCCACCCACCCTGGGCCACGCGCAGCGCCTCGCGCTCGACCGCGACGTACGCCTCCAAGTCGGCGCGGGTGAGCAACCCGTCGTTGTCGCTCATGTCGTCGGCGATCGCGCGGCCGACGTCCCCGAGGTAGAACGCGTCAACGCCGTGGGTGACGAGCTGCTCCAGCGAGTCGGCCAGGTGCGGCACCACCACGGTGGCGCCGCGGGGGAACAGCTGGTCGTCGGCGTCGTGCAGCACGGCGAAGCTGTCCGGGTGCCAGCCGAAGATGTCCAGATGGACATGCTCGAGGTAATGGTGCGTCGCGTGGCCGAGCGGGAAACCGGCGCGGGCCGATTCGACCGCCGGTGCGAGCACGTCCGCCCACGGCGCCTGCCCAAACCGGCGGTGGACGAGATCGACGGCCCGCAGCGTCCCCGGGGTGGCCACCGAGCCGTGGCCGACGGTCATCACCGTCCCGCCGCCGTACGCGGTGCGAACCTCGTGCACCCCCCGGCCGAACCGCTCGGGGCCGAGTCCGCGGCCGGGCATCTCCACCCACCCGTCCACCGTGACCGGGATCGAGCCGTCGGCGGGTTGAATGGTGAGGAATCCCCCGGAGCTGAGGGAGACCAGGCCCGGCTCGGTGACCATGGTGACCAGCACCGCCGCGAGCGCAGCGTCGACGGCGTTGCCGCCCTCCGCCGCGAGCCTGGTCCCGGCAGCAGCCGCCAGGTCGTTGGGCGCGGCGACAGCGACTCGTGCCCGGCCCGCCGACATGGGGTCACCGTAGTGGCAGCACGAGCCACTTGTGCTGATCAGCGACGATGCCGAAAGCCCAGCACGGCTAAGGGACCGCAGCCTGAGTAGGGTCGTTGGCCTATGGGGATCCCTGTGCAGTACGTCTCGATCGGGTCGTAGACGCCTTGTTCACCTTGGCCGTCAGCTAGCCCGTCGTGGTGGCTCGCGGAACGCGACCGGCAGTGCATCCTCCTCGACAACCCGCGGCCGGTGCAGGTGCGCCACGACGCTGACTGGCTCGACGGGCACGTGACCGCTCAGCCGTGTGACCCGGCGGCTGGTGCGCTACTGCGCCGGCCTGGGGATGCTGACCGGCTGGCGGCCAGCTAGCGACTGCGCATGCCGCGTGCAAAGGCTGATGGTGTAGGCGAGAGAGTGGCCGTGCTGGCCGGGTTGGCCCGATGCGCTTTTGGTTGGTCCAAGCCCCTTGCACCTTGGCTATTCATTCAATGACTGCTGACGCGCATCAGCGTTGAGTACGTCTCAGGGCCAACGATTCCGTCCACAAAGAGCCCGTACAGTCGTTGAAATTGCGTCACTGATGCCGCGGTCTGCGGACCGTAACTGCCGTCCACGATCACGCTGAAACCTGCGGAGTTGAGCGCCAGCTGAGCTGCACGCACCTCAGGAACGTCTAGCCCTTCGAGTTCGGTCGTCAGCCAGATGTGACCGTCGCGGTACGCGGACGGGGATGCGGCGATGGTCGGGCTGGGCTGCGGAGCGGTGGTTGGTCTTGTTGCCTCCGGCTGGGCAGTGCTCCCCTGGGGATTGGGCCTATCGCTGTCGTCTCCGAGGCATTGCTCGTACGCCAAGGTGTAGAGCTTGTCGGCCGGCATCCCGCCATGTAGCGCCGCAATCCGGCGCCCAACGATGGCGTAGTAGCGGTCATCATAGGACGTGAACGTGGTCCCGTCCTTGCATGCCAGCAAAGCCGGTGTGATCGTCGACCCGCCCTTGCGGCATCCCTGGTAGGCCCGAGAGAGCCGCTCCCCGCTCTGCCACACCGCGCCGCACGCCGGCGATTCTGGTGATTTCGCTGTGTCCCTCGCGCCCGCCTGCTGTTGTCGCTGCGCACCGACGTCTCCTGTGCAACCCGACAACAGCAGGAATGCAACCGTAGTCGCACCCGACATCACGAGTCTGTTCACCGTTTCCCCCCCGTACCACAGCGTGCTTACCGTGCGACAGTACGTCAGCTTTCAGCGGGTGGAGGGAGAATGAGGAAACGGACAGAACGGACACCATCCCTTCCGTCACACACCAAGCTCGGATGCCCACCCTGGCCGCACAGTCCGAGCCTCGGTTGGCGTCTGCGCCTGGCAGGTCGCCGCCAGCCGGAACCGGTGAGTGGTCAGCCTGTAGTCCAGGCCCACCGGTCCTGGCCCGGCTGGGTCGTAGGGTGGTGACCAGCCTGTCGCCTGACACGCGGATCCACAGGTCTTGACTATGCCTCGGCGGCAGCGCATGTCCGGCTGTTCGACCTAGCGGGCCCCTGTCCGCGAGGAGCTGGCGGGGAGTTCCACGACGATGCCGTGAGGTCCCTCCCGGAGGAGCGCGCGGTCGAGCTCGCGGTCCGAACGCTTGCCCTTCCTGACGCTCAGAGCGTCGAGGATCTCACCGCGCTGCTGACCTCGGCGGGAGAGCGCTGAGGTCGAGACAGTTACCGCTCCCGGACTACGTAGGTCAGGTGGGTCACCCGCGGCGTCGGCTCCGCGCGGACCGGCTCCAGGGCCACGCGGCCCGCGTCCACGGCCTCGAACAGGCGGACTCCGGAGCCGAACAGCACGGGTGAGAGCGCGATCGTGAACTCGTCGATCAGGCGGGCGTTCACATACTCCAGGATCGTTGCGCCACCACCCGAGATGCGGACGTCCCGGTCGCCGCCGGCCTCGCGGGCCTGGTCGAGCGCGGGCTCGATGCCGTCGTTGACGAAGTGGAAGGTGGTCCCGCCCGGCCGCTCCCAGGGGTCACGCTTCTCGTGCGTCACGACGAAGACCGGCGTGCGGAACGGCGCCTCCTCCGGCCACGCCTGTTCGCCGAGGTCGAACATGCGCTTGCCCATCACGCTCGCGCCGGTGCGCTCGAACGTCTCCCGCACGATGTCGTTGTCGCGCCCTTCCTCACCGCCCTCGCCGAGCTTCAGGCGCTCCCGGAAGAACCGCTGCGGGAATATCCACTGCTGCAGTTCCATCCACTGCGCCATCCCAGCGCTGCATATCCGGGTCGCCCATGCGCTCCTCGGGCGCGATGAACCCGTCCAGCGACATCGTCACGCTGAAGAACACCTTCCCGGCCATCAGTCCTCAACTCCCTTCCGAACGATCTCGGTGACGTAGGCAGCCAGGTTGCTCAGGGTCTGCTGGCCGCCCTCGATCGCGTGGTACTTCTCGACCGCCTCGTCGCGCA
>Ga0183260_10000036_pt1 | contig 81872 bp, 60 predicted proteins | sample AntDrymUQ4972206_2_FD_129768 | JGI IMG/M metagenome (GOLD analysis project Ga0183260, IMG submission 129768) | Polar desert sand microbial communities from Dry Valleys, Antarctica - metaG UQ497 (22.06) (version 2) (version 2) | ecosystem: Environmental > Terrestrial > Soil > Desert | place...
CGTGGACATCTCAACCCCCGTCGAGCTGCTGGCCACCATGATCACGTCGGTGAACCCCGCCGTGCTGGTCAGGGACTTCAAGACCGACAAGACGTTCATCATCACGCGCTCGGACGTCATTCGCGTCCTCTGCTGAGCCGCCGCCGACAGGCGGGTGGGCTCCGGCAGCCATCTTGCGTGCTATTCTGTCATCGGTCGCACCTGCGCGGCGGCCGGGTGATGCGCCCATACCCATGCCCCCTGCCCCCCTCGAATTGAGCCTGGAACTCACCCCGCGCGCCCGGGTCGATGTCATCGACGTGCGCCGTGCGATCACAGTTCGGTTCGGCGACGCACTGGATGCGTATCCCCGGACGTTGTGCTGCTCCTTCCACACCACGGCTGGCTATCTCGACCCCGGGGTGGCGTCGCGGTTGCGTCAGCACGAGGAAGGCGTGATGCAGTACCTGGAAGTCTTCCGGACGATGTTTCCGGAGGGGGCTGGGTACGAGCACGACAAGCTCGAGCGCCGGACGGAGCTGACAGCGGACCAGAAGCCGCGCGAACCACAAAACGCCGATTCCCACCTGGCGTTCATGGCGGGGGCGCTGCGCACCTGCGTGACGTACCAGAACCGTCCCGGCGAGCCGGTCAGCTTCGTGGATCTGGACGGCGTGCACGCGGGGGAGGCTCGGCGCCGGCTCACCTCGGTGCTCGGGTTCCGTACCGAGGAGGCCGTTGCCCACGCGCGCCTGGTGATTCCCGTCTCGGGTCACGCCGTCGACTCCGTCAATCTCAAGGATCCGCGCTTCGGCATCTATCAGCAGTGTGCCGAGCTCGTGGCGCGGGAGGGGGTCGCAAAAGGGCGCATCCGCATTGCCCTGGCCCCCGGCGAGCGGCACGCGGGCCTGACGGTCAACGAATACGAAACGCTGCTCATGCGTCACGATCTTCGTGACGTGCTGCGGGATCCGCTGCGGTTCATGGCGGAGAAGGCCGGACACATCCTCGGGAACCCCCGGGCCATTCCGTCCCGGACACTCGACTATGCCAAGTACGACCTCGTGCGGGTGTTCAACGGGCTGGTGGACGCGCTGGGGTTGCGTGAGTCGATGGTCGAGACCGTGCTCTCCCAGGCCATCGCCATGCCCGCGGCCCGATTCCTCCGCATGAAGCGTTCCGTCAGCCTGCTCGTCTCCGACCGCGACGGCGCCGGCACCGGCGCAATTGTGGAAGGCACCTACCAGAGTCCGATCCTCGTCCACTGGCATCGCGGGGCCCGGCAGGATCGGAGCCTCGACGTCACCCTCACCCGTTTCATCTGATCTGAACAGCCCCTGATCGGGGCCTCCCCTCACAGGTTGGAGTGCAGGAAGTTGCCGAGCGCTTCGGAGAAGTCCGCCGGGCTCTCCATGTTCGACAGGTGGCCGGCGCGTGGCAGCACGACAAGGTGGGAGCGGGGGAGCAGGCGGTGGAGGTCCTCGCTCTCGGTGCGCGGGATCAGCACGTCTTCGTCGCCGGTCATGACGAGGGCCGGTCGGCCGATGTCGGCCAGGAGCGGTGTGGCGTCCCGACGCTGCTTCATCGCCCCAATCGCCGCGTCGAGCCCGGCGGCGGTGTTTCCCTCGATGAGACGGCGGACGGCGGGTTCGACCTCGGGCCGGGAGGTGCGGGTCGTCCTGCCGAGGAGCGTCGGGAGCATCGCATCCGCCACAGCGGACGCTCCCTTCGCGCGGACCAGCGCCGACATGCGGTCACGTCCCTCGCGGCCCTGGTCAGTGTCGGCTGCGGCGCGCGTGTTGGCCAGGATCACGCCGGTGAACCGTTCCGGCGCCATCCTGAACAGAGCCAGCGTGACATAGCCGCCCATCGACAGTCCGCCGATCACTGCACGCTCGATCTCCAGCTCGTCGAGAAGGTCCACGACTCCGCGGGCCATGTCGTCGAGCGATTCGGCCGGCGCCCCGGGAGCCGGTCCGAATCCCTTGAGGTCCGGCGCGAGAAAACGCCATCCTCGTGGAACCGCCTCGAGTTGCGGAATCCACATATCGGCTGACAGGGGGAAGCCGTGGATCAGGACTGTCGGCCAGCCGGACCCCGCCTCCAGGTAACGGATCTGCCTGTCGCCGGTCCCGGCCGAGCGCTCGCGGAGCATGGGGGATGATACACGGCGGGGATGCGGCGCGAGAGGGTCCGTACGAGGACGGTCCGTAATAGGATTGTGGGTATGTTCCGGTCCGTTGCCCATGCAGGCCTGTCGCTCGTGCTCCTTGGAGCGGCCGTCCCTCCCTCAGCCGCGCAGGAGCAGGCTCAGGTCGAGCCGATTCACCGTGCGTACGATCAACTCCTCGACGTGAACGTCCGTGACGGCCTGGTTTACTACAGGGCGCTTGCGGGTGAGCGCGGGCGGCTCGACCGCTATGTGGCATCACTCAACGTGCCTGCGGCGGCCTACGACGGCTGGTCCCGCGATCAGAAGATGGCGTTCTGGCTCAACGCCTACAACGCGATCGTCCTTCAGACGGTCGTCAGCCAGTATCCCATCCGTGGCAAGTCGGGCGCCTATCCGGCCGGGAGCATCCGTCAGATTCCCGGGGCGTTCGAACGGACGAAGCACCGGCTCGCGGGTCAAACCCTGAGCCTCGACGAGATCGAGAAGAACGTCCTGCCCGAGTTCAAGGAACCACGGCTCTACCTGGCGCTCGGGCGCGGGGCCGTCGGCAGTGGCCGTCTGCGCAGCGAGGCGTATACGGCCTCGCGGCTTGCCGCCCAGCTCGACGCCGTTCAGGCGGAATTCGTGAACGATCGATTCATGCTTCGGATCGATCGGCTCACGGAAAACATCTCCGTCACGCCGATCATCAGCTGGCGCGAGGCGGAATTCGTCGCCGCGTACGACAAGGGAGAGGAAGGGTCACGCTTCGCCAAGCGCTCCCCCGTGGAGCGGGCCGTGCTCGCCTTCATCGCCCCCCACGTGCTGCGCCTCGAGCGCGACTTCCTCGAGCAGAACGGATTCCGCATTGTTTTTCACGAGTTCGACTGGCGCTTGAATGATCTGTCGGGCGGCAGGACCGACTGAGAATTCTCCCTTTTCCCTTCTCCCTTTCTCACCTCATGGACCTCTCCCTGACCGACAAGATCGCCATCGTGACCGGCTCCAGCCGTGGCCTGGGGCTGGCCAGCGCGCGGGCGCTCGTTGCGGAAGGGTGCCGCGTGTGCATCTGTGCCCGTGGTGCCGATCGCCTGACGGAGGCCGCAATGGAAGTGGAAGCTGCCGCCCGGAAGCCGCAGATGGTCCTGGCGGTGCAGGCAGACGTGTCGACCGCCGCCGGTGTGGAGCTCGTGATGGCGAGGACGGAGGAGACCTTTGGCGGTCTCGACATCCTCGTCAACAACGTCGGCCGGGCCGCGGGCGCCGATCTGCTCGGGACATCCGACGCCGAATGGCAGGCGGCATTCGACGAGACGCTGTTCCCGGCCATCCGGGCCTCGCGCCTTGCTGTTCCACTGATGCGTGCGCGGGGGGGCGGCGTCGTGCTGCTGATCGCGTCAATCTGGGGACGTGAGTCCGGCGGCCGCATGACCTACAACGCCGTGAAGGCGGCCGAGATCAGCCTGGGCAAGGCGATGGCCCAGCAGCTGGCGCCGATGAACATCCGGGTCAACAGCATCGCGCCCGGCTCGATCCTGTTCCCGGGCGGCTCGTGGGAGCGCCGCCAGCAGGCGGATCCGGAGGGGATGGCGGAGTTCGTCGAGCGAGAGCTGCCGTTCGGGAGGTTCGGTCGCCCGGAGGAGGTGGGGGCGGTTGTCGCCTTCCTCGCCTCCCCCCGGGCAAGCTGGGTCAGCGGCGCGTCGATCACGGTTGATGGGTGCCAGTCCCGGTCGAACATCTGAGGCCTGGTGGCAGGAATGCGCACGAGCTGAGGCATCCTTTCGCTTGTTGATCGCCGGCATCGGGGCTGCTACCATCGGCTGTCCATTCCATGCCTCCCCAGACGCTTCCCGTCATCACCGGTGACAAGGATCGGTCCCTCCAGGAAGTCCTCACCAGGCTGACGGCCTCCCGCGCGCCCCTCGGCAGGGAAGCCGATCCGATTGTCACGGCTGCCCACAGGCTGCCCGCTGTTGCCGCCACATTCGCACCCTTTCCCGACAGCACCGACCCCAGGCTGAAGGGGGCGCTTGCGGCACGCGGCGTCGACCAGCTCTATGCGCACCAGGCAGAGGCCTTTGCCCACGTGCTCGCCGGCCGCAACGTCGTCACCATCACCCCGACCGCCTCTGGCAAGACGCTGTGCTACAACGCTCCGGTCCTGGACGCGATCTTGAAGGACCCCTCCACGCGTGCCCTCTATCTCTTTCCGACGAAGGCGCTGGCGCAGGACCAGCTCGCGGAGCTGCACGGCCTCGCCCAGGTCGTCAGCGGAAACGTGGACGGGGACGGACCCGCCATCGGCGTGTTCACGTATGACGGCGACACGCCGTCGGATGCCCGGCGCGCCATTCGCGGGAAAGCGCACGTGGTGCTCAGCAACCCGGACATGCTGCACTCGGGAATCCTGCCGCACCATCCCAGGTGGGCCAAGCTGTTCGAGAACCTCCGCTACGTGGTTGTCGACGAGCTGCACGCCTACAGGGGCGTGTTCGGCAGTCATCTCGCGAACATCCTGCGCCGGCTCCAACGCATCTGCCGGCACTACGGATCCGACCCGGTGTTCATCTGCTCGTCGGCAACGATTGCCAATCCCCGCGACCTTGCCGAGGGGCTGACCGGGCGCCCCTTCGAGCTGGTCGAGAAGAACGGGGCCCCGCGCGGGGAGAAATTCTTCCTGTTCGTGAATCCGCCGGTCGTCAACGCGGAGCTGGGCATCAGGCGGTCGTATCTGGCCGAGGCACGCCGTGTCTCGCTCGAGTTCCTGCGCCACAACCTTCAGCTGATCCTCTTCGCCCAGAGCCGGCTGGCGGTTGAGATCCTCACGACTTATCTGAAGGATGCGTTCCATGGCCCTCCCGGTGCGGCCGACGTCATCCGGGGGTACCGCGGCGGGTACCTGCCGAACCGGCGCCGGGAGATCGAACGCGGGCTGCGCGACGGGCAGGTGCGGGCAGTCGTTTCGACCAACGCGCTGGAGCTCGGCATAGACATCGGCGCACTCGACGTCTGCGTGATGGCGGGCTACCCCGGCACGATTGCGGCAACATGGCAGCGCGCCGGCCGTGCCGGCCGCCGGACGACACGATCAGCCGCGGTGCTGGTGGCCAGCAGCGCCCCGGTGGATCAGTTCGTCGTCCGCAACCCGTCGTACTTCTTCGACGGCGCCCCCGAGCACGCGCTCATCAACCCGGACAACCTCCACATCCTCATCGATCATGTGAAGTGCGCTGCGTTCGAGCTGCCGTTCACCGACGAGGAATCGTTCGGCACAGTCGACGTCCAGGAGGTGCTCGCGGTGCTCTCCGAAGAGGGCTTCCTGCATCACGCAGACGGGCAGTGGAACTGGACCAACGAGTCCTACCCGGCTGACGCCGTAAGCCTCCGGTCCGTATCGTCCGACAACTTCATCGTGGTCGACGTCACGAAAGGAGAACGCGTTATCGGCGAGACGGACTTCACGAGCGGCCCCTCGACCCTGCACGAGAAGGCCATCTACATCGTCGAAGGGCAATTGTTCCAGGTCGAGCGGCTGGATTTCGACGGGCGGAAAGCTTACGTGCGGGCGGTGGACTGCGACTACTACACCGACGCCATCACCTACACGAAAGTCACCATCCTCGACACCTTCGAAACAGGCGCAGGGCCTCATACCGCCGGGGCCGGTGAAGAGGATGATTCGCCGGACGACAATCCGCAGTTCGCCAGGCGATCCCACGGGGAGGTGCATGTCGTCTCGAGGGTCGTCGGGTTCAAGAAAATCAAGTTCTACACGAACGAGAACGTCGGATCGGGCGAGCTTGATCTTCCCGAACAGCAGATGCACACGTCCTCGTACTGGCTGACGATCTCCAGTGGGATCATGCAGGTCTTGCCGTACAGCGGCGACGACAAGCGCGACGGCGTCGTGGGGCTGGCCTTCGCCATGCGCCACGTGGCGCAGCTGCTCCTCATGTGCGATGCGCACGACATCGGGATCTCGGTCGACGGCGGGAGCATCGAGCGTCAGGTGCGCACCGGCGGCGCGGCCACCGCTCCGGAGATTGCCGCCGAGCCGCACATCTTCATCTACGACAACTACCCGGGGGGCATCGGGTTCAGCCGGCCGCTCTATGAGATGCACCTGTCACTGGTCGAGCGCACGCGCGAACTGATCGAAGGCTGCCCGTGTGCCTCCGGCTGCCCCTCGTGTGTGGGACCGGAGGGGAACACCGGCCCGCGGGCGAAGCGGGTGGCATCGAGCATCCTTCGGGCGCTCCTCTCGGCGCAGGCGGCATAGTGGACCTCACCTCCCGCCTCCGGTCCATCGTCAGACCTCCCGGCGCAGGTACCGGAGCCCGTCCGGCGGTACCGCGTGAGCTCACCTATGAGCCAGACGATGGGCGTCGGTACGAGGCAGTGCTCGATCTGGACGAGGTGGCAAGTGCGCTTGGCGGCGTTCTGCTGACGACCCGGTTCGGCGGGTGCCTGGCGATTGACCGGCGTTACGAGTCGGACCGCTGGCACGGCGACGTGCAGGTCGGCGACTGTGAAATAGAGGACGTCAGCACCCTCAGCCTGCTGGAACCCTCCTTCCAGTCAGCCGGCCGGGCGAATGGCTCGGCGCCCCGCGCAGTCTTTCTGGATCTCGAAACCACAGGGCTCAGCGGAGGCGCTGGTACGGTGGCATTCCTCGTGGGCTGCGGGTACTTCGATGGAGGCGCGTTCCAGGTCCGGCAGTTCCTGCTCACGAGCTACAGCGCGGAGCGCGCCCTCTTGTGCGCTGCCGCCGAGCTGCTCGCCGACGCCGACCTGATCGTCACGTACAACGGCAAAACATTCGACCTGCCGGTGATGGAAACGCGTTGGGCGTTCCACCGCATGCCAGCCCCGTTCGACGCCGTGCCGCACTTCGACATGCTGCACCCGGCTCGCCGGTTGTGGAAGGAGCGGGTGGACGACGGAGGCTGCCGGCTGACAACGCTGGAGCGGATCCTGCTGAACATGCGCCGGGTGGGAGACGTGGACGGCTTCGAGATCCCTGGCCGGTTCTTCCAGTTCTTGAGAACGTCCGATGCGCGTCCGCTGGAGCCCGTGCTCGAGCACAACCGGCTCGATCTGGTGTCGCTTGCGGCCGTGACCAGCCGCGCGCTGCGGCTGGCTTCGGGAGGTGAGGAGGCGTGCCGCGATGCACGTGAAGCCCTGCCCGTCGGCCGCGTCCTCGAACGTGCAGGGGAGCTGGCTCGTGCCGAGGCGTGCTACCGGCGGGCCGCCGGGTCACCCTGCGTGTCTACGAGGGCCGAAGCTTTCTACAGGTTGGGGATTCGCGCCCGGAGGGACCGGCGCTTCGTGGAAGCGGCGGGCTGGTGGCGTGAGCTCCTGGGGGTGACCGATCCGCCCGCCCGAACCGAGGGCACCACCGAGCTGCGGCAGTTTGCACTTGAAGCGCTCGCCATACACCACGAGCATCGTGACGGCGATCTGCACGCCGCCCGGGAGCTCGCCCTCTTTGCGATCGGCTCGGCGCAGCAGACGTCCCGTGTGGCCGACGGCATGCGGCACCGCCTGGCGCGACTGGACCGCAAGCTCGCCTCAAAGAAAAACGCCCAGCTCTTCGAGAGCTGAGCGTTTGAGCGTCACGGCGGCAGCTGCTACTTGGTGGCGGCGGCTGGTGCCTTCTTGGCCTTCTGCGCCGCCTTGCGGCTCTCGGAGGTCTGCGCACCGAAGCGCTTGGTGAAGCGCTCGACGCGTCCCTCGGTGTCGATGAGCTTCTGGCGTCCCGTGAAAAACGGGTGGCAGTTGTTGCAGATCTCAAGGTGCAGCTCGGGCTTGGTGGACCTGGTCTTCCAGGTCGCCCCGCACGCGCAACGCGCCTCGACCTCTTGATACTGGGGGTGGATCCCTTCCTTCACGGCTGTCTCCTCTTAGGGGGAAACGAGAATTATAGCAGGGCACAAGCGCCAGGAGTGCCGGATTCCTGCCATTCTTGGCACTTTTGGCAATCTTGGCAATTTTGGCAATTGCCCCGTCTATTCCCAGTCCACGGTCCGGTTCCATCTGTGGGTCTTGAGCTCAGCAATGAGCGCCTCTGGAAGCGGAGGCTGGCCGCTCACGCCAATGTTCCCCTCGACGTGCCGCAGCTTGCGCATCCCCGGGATGACCGTTGACACGGCGGGGTGGTGCAGGATGTGGCGCATGACGAGCTCGGGCATGGTCATTCCCTCCGGAACGACGGGCCGCAGGCGTTCGACCCGCGCGAGCGTCTCGCGAAGGTTGTCGGGGTGGAAGTACAGGTTCCGGAAGTCTCCCTCGGGCCAGCGGGTGTCGGCTGTCAGGGTGCCCGTGAGGCTGCCCTCGTCGAAGGGTACCCGGGCGATGATGGCGATATTCCGCGCCTGGCAGGCGGGAAACAGCTCGTCTTCCGGGTTCTGGTCGAAGGTGTTGTAGACCACCTGAACGGCATCGACGAGGCCGGTGTCGAGCGCGCGGAGGACGTTCTGCGGCTGGAAGCGGTTCACGCTAATCCCGACGGCGCGCACGAGTTTCTCCTCCTTCAGCGCGGCAACTGCCCTCTGCCAGCCGTCGTCGTCTGCCCATGTGTCGCTCCAGACGTGCAGCTGCTGGAGGTCGAGGGTGTCCACGCCGATGTTCTCGAGGCTCTTCTCCGTGTACTCGCGGATGTAGTCGGGTGGATAGACGTCGTCCAGAGGGTACTCCGGCTTGGCAGGCCACTTCCGGTTCTTCGGAGGGATCTTCGTGGCCACGTACAACCGCTTGCCAGGGTGCCTGCGCAGGGTCTCGCCAAGCAGCCGTTCGCTGTGCCCGTCGCCGTACGCCCAGGCGGTGTCGAAGAAGTTGCATCCGAGCTCGATGGCGCGGTCGAGAGAGCCTGACGATTCGTCGTCGGCGCTGCCGGTCCACCCCGCCATGCCCCACATGCCGTAGCCGACTTCTGACACGGGCCACCCTGTTCGACCAAACGTGCGATAGTTCATCCGCTCATTGTATGTGACTGCGTTTGGGTTGCAGGACGCTCGACGTGCGGCGCTCGGAGGAGCCAGCAGCTATCCGGGTGGGTCTTCCCAGAGCAGGGACAAGTCGAGATCGATTACATCGAACGGCTCCGCGCGGACGATGGAGAGACCAGACCATGTCGAGAGAATGGTCCAGCGACCTGTGTCCAGGCGGAGCACCTCGAGGGTGCAGGCGATCGGATCGACCAGCCATGCATATGACACCGCTTCGCGCGCATAGATCTGGAGCTTCTTCGTCCGGTCGGTTGCGGCGGTCGCCGGGGAGATCACCTCGCAGATCCAGTCGGGGGCCAGCGAGAAAAACGCTTCCTCGGGCAGCCGGGGCAATCGCTCGCGCCGCCACCCGGCCAGATCCGGGACGAGCACATCGCCCCTCAGGTGCAGTTCGGGCTCGTTAAGTATGCGCCAGCCGCCGGGACCGCCGCGGCCGCGATCGAACGGGCCGCGCAGCGCTCCAGCGAGCCCGGAGGTGGCATCCGCGTGTCGAGGTGGGGGTCGAGGGGTCGCGTAGAGCTCACCGTCGAGAAGCTCGGCCACGAGATGATCGGGCACGTTCGGGAGATCCTCACGGGTGGCCGGCGACCGACTCTGCTTTGAGTGCGCCACGTGGCGAGGATAACACGGCAGAAAACCGCGTTCATGGACTCATGCGCAGCACTCCAGTTGGACTCGAGGCGCGGCCGCGCTGCATAACTTTCGCTCGGCACAAGTTCAGATACTCATCATTTTTCGGGTCCACGCCTGACTTGCACAAGTGGGTTTGCCCGCTGGTGGGCAAAGACAGGAGATGAAAATGACAAAGATGATGATGCTGCGTGTGGCGGTCTTAACCGGTGCGTTGTCGATCCCAATGGCGGCCCCCATCTCAGCACAGCCACCAGTTCTGATCGGTGGCGGTCTCGTGAATGTGCAGATTGGAACGATCAGCGTTCGAACCGGTGACATCCTTTCTTCCAATGAGGTTGCGTTGAACGTTAACGCAGCTGTACAGCTCGTGGCCAATATCTGCGGCATCAATGTGCTCGCGGAGGATATTGCCGGGACTCTGTAGATCAGTACGCAGTGGCAGAGCTGTAGGGCGAACCTCCGCCTCAATGTCTCAGCAGGTGTGGTGCATCGCTAACCGTGTTTCCCGGCCACTCTGCACGGCGCTTTCAGAGTGGCCTTGCTCTCCACACTCGGATCGGAGCGCTTTCCCAGTCTGCTGGCAACCAAAAGCTTGGCGCGCACCGGCGGAAGACGCGGGCTCGGGAGATTCTTCCAGAGTCGGTACGTGCATGCCCGAGCGGAGTGAAAAATAGTAACCGTCCGTACCGGAAGGCTACTCAGCCTTCCCGATGATGGTGCAAGCCGGCGAGTACCTTTCACGCATTTTAAGAGAATGCCTGACCAAGACTGACCCGGAGCTCGTGCATCGATCGGGATCGCCACTGCTCTTCCATTGCGCTTACTCGCATTGCACTCACGGCGCGGGCACTTTACTCCGCGCGAGCAGCACGGCAGGCTGGCCAGTGGGCGCACTTGGGCGTCAGGTCAGCCTGGACATAATCGGCAGTCAGCCCGAGCAGTTACGGGGCAACAGCCGGCGCCAAGGTTGAACGTTCACGCGTGAGCAAAGCTTGCAGGGCAAGGGCAAGGGAAGGAGGTCCGGGCCGACACACCGGGCGATGTACACTCAACCGCGTAGGAGTTCCACGCGACCACAGCCGATGTCTCGAGAGACACCTCATGGGCACGCGAGGTCAAGACGAATCTGCGCAGTCGCCGCACTCGCAGAACCCACGGGGTGCTGATTCCCCGTTCGACGCGGTCGAGACCCTGACTGCCGAAGAACTGCGTCAGCGTCTCCGCTCGCTCGAGGCCATCCTCGAAGCGGCGCCGGTGCCCATCGCGATAGCACACGATCCGGAGTGCCGGTACATCTCGGCCAACCGCGCACTCGCGTCGCTCATCGGTGTGGCCCGGGAGGTGAACATCTCGCTGACGCCGTCCGGCGGGGAGGAGCCGGCATATCGAATCCAGCGCAACGGCCAGGATATCCCGCCCGAAGAGCTGCCGATGCAACAGGCGATCAGCCGGCGGGAGCTGGTCAGCAACGAAATCGAAATCGTTCGTCGGGACGGCACGGTGGCGTATATCCAGAACGACGTCGAGCCGCTCTACGATACCCGGGGCGCCGTGTACGGGTGCGTCAGTGTCTGCGTTGACATGACGGACCGAAAGAGGGCCGAGCTCGAGCTGCGGGAGGCGGATCGCCGAAAGGACGAGTTTCTCGCGACGCTGTCGCACGAGCTGCGCAACCCGCTGGCGCCGCTCCGGAGCGCACTGGAAGTGATGCGGCTGGCCCCCGACGACCGGGAGATCGTCGAGCGGGCGCGCGACACAATGGAGCGGCAACTCCTGCAGCTCGTGCGCATCACCGACGACCTGCTCGACGTTGCCCGCATCACGCACCGCAAGATGCAGCTGCGGCCCGAGCGTCTCGACCTCCGTACCGTGCTGCACAGTGCCATCGAGGCGAGCAAGGTGGGCATCGAGGCGCGAAAGCACACGTTGTCTGTGGAGATGCCCGCGTCCCCCGTATGGACCTACGGAGATTTCACGCGGCTCGCGCAGGTCTTCGCGAACCTGTTGAACAACAGCGTCAAGTACACCCCGTCTGGCGGCAGCATCCAGGTGCGAATGACGATGACCGGGCAGGCAACCACGGTGACCGTGGAAGATACCGGCGTCGGCATTCCAGCGGAGATGTTGCCGGCGATCTTCGACATGTTCACGCAGCTGCAGCGCTTCCGCGATCGCACCCAGGGCGGGCTCGGCATCGGCCTGACCCTCGCGAAGCGGCTGACCGAGCTGCATCGCGGCAGCATCACCGCGCGGAGCAAGGGGGAAGGGCGCGGCAGCATCTTCACTGTCACGCTGCCGGCCCTGGAGATGGCCCATGGTCCTGTTGAAGGCTCGGGCACGCCACGACAGGCGGCGCCGGCCTCGTGCCGGATTTTGATCGCGGACGACAGTCCTGACACGCTCGAGATGATGCGCCTCATGCTGTCGCTGCAGGGCCATCGGGTGAGCACTGCGGCAGACGGTCTCGCTGCAGTCGCCGAGGCTGAAGCCTTCAGACCAGAACTCGCGTTCCTCGACATCGGCATGCCACGCATGGATGGGTACGAAGCGGCGCGTCGGATTCGCGACCTGCTGGGCTCGGCAGTCGTACTGGTGGCACTCACAGGGTGGGGGCAGGATGAGGACAGGCAACGCTCGCGCGAAGCGGGCTTCAACCACCACCTGACGAAGCCGCCGGACCCGGATGCTCTCGACGAGCTGATTGCCGCATGCATGTGCAAGGATGGCACGGCGTGAACGCCACCCCCTCGAAGTCCCCTGGAAATTGGGTGTGGCGCCGAGCTCGATCGCGGTTCACCTCCCGAGGCTCCCGCCGCGTGGCGGTCTGGGATGGCTGGACGATAGAATGGACTCGCGATGACGTCGCACCCTCTCATCGCGGTCTCGTGCCTGGCTCTGCTGCTACACGTGCACCCCGGAGCGGCTGCGCAGGGCAGCCCTGCGCCGGATTCCCTGGGCGAGGCACGGCAACTCGCTGAAAAGGGTGAGTTGAATTCCGCAGAAGCACTCGTCCGGAAGGTACTCGCTCAGAGTCCACAATCCGCGGCCGCACTCCTCGTCCTTGGGGGCGTCCTGGAACGCCGTGGCGATCTCGCCGGCGCTACTGATGCGTACGAGCGGGCCATCGTGGAGGACCCGAAGAGCGCGACAGCTCACGACAAGCTTGGGTTCGTACTTGGACGCCAGAACCGCGTGCAGGATGCGCTCGCTGCGTTCTCCCGAGCGATCGAACTCGACCCGAAGTACTTCGATGCGCAGTATCACCTGGGCGCAACGCGCTGGTGGACCAGGGACCTGCCGGGCGCGCTCGCACCTCTGCGTGCCGCCGTCGCGCTGCGTGCGGATCATCCTGAAGCGCAGTACTACCTAGGCGCAACGCTCCGGCAGCTGGGGCACGCCGAAGAAGCTCTCGACCACCTGCGCCGTGCGGTGCGGCTCGCACCGGCACTTGCGCCGGCGCACCTGCAGCTTGGGGTCGCGCTGCAGGCGCGTGGTGATCTCGACGAGGCGCTGATCCACCTGCAGCGCGCGGTGGAGATCGATCCCGCGTCTCCCGACGCGCTCAACAGTCTCGGCCTCGCCCAGATGCACAAAGGGGAGGGGCGCCTCGCGGTCGAGACGTTTCGGCGCGCCGCCACATCGGACCCGGCCTTTCCAGCTGCACGCCTGAACCTGGCGACCGCGCTGATCCACCAGGGGGATCTGGCGGCCGCCGTGGACGTGCTGCGCGCGCTGACGGCCGACGAGCCGCGAAATGCGGAGGCGTTCTACAACCTCGGCATCGCGCTGAAGGGGCAGGACGCGTTCGAGCCGGCCGAGGAGGCACTGCGGAAGGCAATGGAACTGGCTCCGGCGATGGCTGACGCCCCTTTCACGCTCGGCGTGCTCCTGTGGCAGACCGGCCGGGCGGAAGAGGCGGCGAGCGCGTTCCGCGCGGCGCTCGAACGGAAGCCGGACTCTGCGGACGCGCACTTCATGCTTGCCACGATCCTGCGGCAGCAGGGAGACACCGAAGCGGCGGTCGAACATCTCCGTCGCTCGATCGCCGCAGGGCCCGACGCTGCGGAGGCGCATCAAAGCCTCGCGCAGATCCTCCAGCAGAAAGGGGATCTGGCGGGAGCGCGCGCCGCGCAGGCGGAGGCCGATCGCCTGAACCGCCGGACGGCGGATGCGCAGGCCTCGGTGTTCGCCCTCAGCGTGGGGGAGCAGAAGCTGCAGGCGGGGGATCAGGCGGGAGCGATTGCTCAGTTCCGTGAGGCCATTCGCCTGGCGCCCGACAATGCGCAGGCCCATCAGGCGCTGGCGCTCGCCCTGGAGAAAGCGGGCGCGCTATCCGAGGCGCGACGGCACTTCGAGGAGGCGCGGAGGCTCGCCCCGCAGACGCGTGAGGCCCCGCGGCCATGACCGCCCGCCACGTCCCGGTGAGTCTCCGCACGTTCGCCCTGGCGGCGGTCATCGCTGGTGTGCTGATCGGCCTTCCCGCGGCCCAGACTCCGTCCCCCCTCGGCTTCTCGTTCACGGACATCGCGCCGCGTGCGGGCTTGACCGCCAAAACCATCTACGGCGGCGAGCGGACCAACAGATACCTGCTCGAGACGACCGGGTGCGGCGCGGCGGCTTTCGACTACGACAACGACGGGCTGCTCGACATCTTCCTCGTGAACGGCACGACCCTGGAGGGATTCCCGCCGGGCGCCGAGCCCACCAGCCATCTCTACCGGAACAAGGGGGACGGCACCTTCGAAGACGTGACCGCAAGGGCCGGCCTGGCGCTCGTCGGCTGGGGGCAGGGGGCGTGCACCGGCGACTACGACAACGACGGTTTCGAGGATCTCTTCGTCACGTTCTGGGGCACCAGCCGCCTGTTCCGCAACCGCGGAGACGGCACCTTCGAGGAGACGACGAAGGCGGCGGGGCTCGACACGTCGCGGACGCGGTGGGGCGCGGGCTGTGCCTTCCTGGATTACGACCGTGACGGCCGCCTCGACCTGTTCGCAGCCAACTACCTCGACCTCGATCTCGACACCGCCCCGGTGCCCGAGTCAGGCCTCTGCCGCTACAAAGGGGTGCCGGTCGCCTGCGGTCCGCCGGGGCTCACCGGAGGGCGCAACATCCTCTACCGCAATGCGGGGGATGGCCGCTTCGTCGACGTCTCGGAGGAGTCCGGCATCACGAAGGCCAGCGGTACTTACGCGCTTGGCGTCAGCACCCTCGACTTCGACGACGACGGGTGGGTGGACCTGTACGTCGCGAACGACTCGAATCCAAGCGCGTTGTACCGGAACAACAGGGACGGAACTTTCACAGACATCGCCGTCAGTGCCGGCTGCGCCTACAGCCAGGACGGCAAGCCGCAGGCGGGCATGGGGGTCGCTGTCGGCGACTACAATCGCAACGGCCTGATGGACATCTTCAAGACGAACTTCGCGGGGGACACCTCCACCCTCTATGCGAACACCGGCAAGGGGCTGTGTGACGACCGCACGTTCGCGAGCGGAATCGGACGCAACACACGGTGGCTCGGGTGGGGTGTCGGGTTCCTGGACCTCGATCTCGATGGCTGGCTCGACCTGTTCCTGGTGAATGGCCATGTCTATCCGGAGGTGGAGGTCTTGAAGACCGAAGCCGGCTACCGGCAGCGCAAGGTGGTGTACCGCAACCGTGCCGACGGCCGTTTCGAGGACGTGACCGAGCGGCTGGGGGAGCCTGTGACCATCCCGCGGGCCGGGCGCGGGGCGGCCTTCGCTGACTTCGACAACGACGGTGACGTCGACGTGATCGTCAACAACGTGCACGAGACCCCTAATCTGTACAGGCTGGATCTGCGGGAGCCGAAGAACTGGCTGGCCGTGCGGCTGGTCGGTGTCGCTTCCAACCGCAGTGCCATCGGCGCACGCGTGCGGCTCACAGCTGGTGGGCTCACCCAGGTGGAGGAGGTGCGCGGCGGAGGCAGCTACTACTCGCAGAACGATCTCCGTCGGCACTTCGGCCTCGGGAGCGCGGGCGCGGTGGATCGGCTGGACGTGCGATGGCCGAACGGCCTCGAAGAGGCGTGGGTCGACATCCGCGAGATCAACCGGGTGCTGACGCTCACCGAGGGCACGGGGCAGGCCGTGCGCCCGTCCGAGGGGGCGCGTTGAGGCGCGCGGCGCGGACCGGGCTGCTCGCGGCGGCGCTGACGGGAGCTTTCACGGCGGCCCATCGCGAATCGATCGCGGCCGCGCAGGAAGGCCCGACACCGGCGGCGCAGACGGAATCCCCCGCGGCGCTCGCGGAGGTGCGGCGGCTGATCAATGCGGGAGCGCCCGGTCAGGCGCTCGCCGCCCTGCAGACGCTGGCCGGCGAGGCGGACGCGGCGCGCCGTCCGCAGATTGCGCTGCTGTCCGGTGTGGCCCACTACCATGCGGAGGATCCCTCGAGCGCCGTCGACGCGCTCCTGCCGGTCGTGGACCGCTTCGGCGCCGGTTCGCTCGAGCGGCGCGAAGCGGAGCAGATCCTGGGGCTCTCGCTCTTCCTCGTCGGGCGGTTCGCCGAGGCCGTGCCGAGGCTCGAGGCGACCCGGCGCTGGGCGCCGGAAAACCTCGAGCTGGCCCATGCGCTGGGCCAGGCCTACATCCGCACCCAGCAGCCCGACGACGCCCGCGAGGCCCTGGCGTCGATTTACGGCGTCGATCGGGAATCGGCGGCCGCGCACCTGCTGACGGCGCAGACCATGATTCGCCTCGAGATGGACTCCCTGGCGGAGCCGGAGCTGAGAAGGGCGCTGGCGAAGGACGGCCGGCTGCCGCACGCCAACTTCCTGCTCGGCCAGGTGGCGCTCTTCCGCGGCCGCCTCGACGAGGCCATCGCCCTGACGGAGCGGGAGCTCGCCGTGAACCCCGGCCATGCGACCGCGCTGTCGCAGCTCGGTGACGCCTACGTGCGGCAGGGAAAGTGGGACGAGGCGATTGCCGCCCTGCAGAAGTCCCTGTGGCTCAACCCCTACTACAGCGCGCCCTACATCCTGATGGGCCGTGCGTACATGAAGAAAGGGGAGCCGGCCACCGCGGAAGGCATGCTGCGCCGCGCCATCGGGCACGATCCGAACAACCGCGCCGCGCACTACCTGCTCGCGCAGCTGCTGCAGCAGGGGGGGCGTGAAGAGGAGGCCCGCCGGGAGTTCGCGATTGCGGACGGCCTGCGCGGGACGCGGGGGCCGTGAAGGCGCGCATCGCGGTGGCGGGGGCGCTGGCCGCGGTGGGCATGATGGGTGACCCCGCCACGGACACGACGTGGCCCGTCCGTTTCACCGACGTTGCCGGCCCCGCGGGCCTCACGCGGCCCGCCGTGTACGGCGGGATCGCCCGCAAGCGCTTCATCCTCGAGACCAACGGCAGCGGCACGGCCTTCGTCGACTACGACCGGGATGGCTGGGTCGACGCTCTCGTGCTGAGCGGCACGCGTTTCGAGGAGGGGACGCGCCGCGAGGTGGCCTGGGCCGCCGGCGCCGCGCCCCTGAGCCGGTTGTACCGCAACCGCCGGGACGGCACCTTCGAGGACGTGACCGAGCGCGTCGGGCTGCACCAGGTCGGCTGGGCGTCGAGCGTGTGCGCGGGTGATGTGGACAACGACGGCTGGATCGATCTGTTCATCACCTATTACGGCCGGAACGTCCTCTACAGGAACGTGGCGGGCGAGCGGTTCGAGGACGTCACCAGGGCGGCGGGCCTGGAGACGGCCGGCGTACGGTGGGGGTCCGGCTGCAGCTTCATCGATTACGATCGCGACGGCGACCTGGATCTCTTCGTCGCCAACTACCTGTCGTTCGACCTCGACACGGCCCGCGAGCCCGGGGAGGGCAGCCACTGCGTCTGGAAGGGGGTCCCGGTCAACTGCGGCCCGAAGGGCCTGCCGACCGACACCAGCCTCTTCTACCGGAACCGCGGCGACGGGACGTTCGAGGACGTGTCCGACGCCTCGGGAATCGCCCGTGTGACGGGGCGCTATCCCATGACCGCGATCGCCGCCGACCTGAACGACGACGGCTGGACGGACCTCTACGTCGCCTCGGACTCGACCGCCGCGATCCTCTACCGGAACAACCGCGACGGCACCTTCACCGACGTGGCCATCGAGAGCGGCGCCGCGTTCGACGAGCGCGGGAATCCCCAGGCGGGGATGGGGCTGGCCATTGCGGACGTGGACGGCGACGGCCGCCTCGATCTGCTCAAGACACACTTTGCCGACGACATTCCCGCCTTGTACCGGAATCTCGGGCGGGGGCTCTTCGAGGACATCGCGATGTCTGCCGGACTCGGCGTGCAGAACCGCTACGTGCAATGGGGTGCCGGGATGCCGGACCTCGACAACGACGGCCGGCCGGACGTCTTCTACGTGACCGGTCACGTGTACCCCGAGGTCGAGCGTGTGCTGCCCGATTATCCGCACAAGGGGCCTCGGGTGGTGTTTCAGAACCGCGGGGGTGCGCGGTTCACGGACGTCACAGGCGCGAGCGGACCTGGAGCCACGACGCCCGCATCGAGCCGCGGCGCCGCATTCGGCGACTTCGACAACGATGGGGATGTGGACGTCCTGGTGATGAACATGAATGAGCCGCCGTCGCTGCTCCGTAACGATTACGCCGGGACGAACAGCTGGATCATGCTCCGCCTCGAAGGCACCACGTCCAATCGCAGCGCCATCGGCGCGACCGTCACGGTCACCGCCGGGAAGATCCGCGCGACCCGCATCGTCCTGAGCCAGGCGGGCTACTACTCGCACGACGATCTGCGGCTGCACTTCGGCCTCGGGCCGGCCGATCGGGCAGAGCGGATCGAGGTGCGCTGGCCGTCCGGTGTCACGCAGGTGCTCACTGACGTGCCTGCCCGGCAGGTCCTTGCCATACGCGAGCGGCAGTAGGTGTCCGGGGACAGACCCGGGACGCGCCGCGCGTGTTTCGTGTTAGCCCATCCGCAAGATTCACGCTGTTAGGTCTTGACGGCTCCGACAGCCTGCATCTATGTTGTTGTGGCTGCGATCGCGTTCGCACATTACGGAGGGCTCTCCATGGGACGTTCTCTCGTCCGCACGCTCTTCACGATCCTTCTCGGGATCGCCGCCGCGCTGCTCCCCCTGCCATCCGCCGCACAGGCCGTCTACGGCAGCATCGGGGGGACCGTCCGGGATCCCTCCGGCGCTGTGCTCCCCGGTGTCACGGTGGCCATTGTCAGCCTCGCGCGGCAGACCACGGACACGGTCGTGACCAACGAGTCCGGGCTGTTCGTGAAGGATCGGCTCCTCCCCGGCGAGTACCGGGTGCAGGCGGAGCTGTCGGGCTTCAAGGCCGCGGTCCTGCCGCGGGTGGACGTGCGCCTCGATGCGCAGACGCCCATCGAGTTCGTCCTGCAGGTCGGCGCGATGACCGAGGAGGTGACCGTCACCGGAGGCGCCACGCTCCTGACGACCGATCGCGCCGACGTCTCGACGCGGTTCGACTCGAGGCAGATCACGGATCTGCCCGTGCTCGACCGGAACTTCACGAAGTTCCTCCTCCTCACCCCCGGCACACAGCAGCTCCAGTGGCAGCACGCGGCGAGTGAGAACCCGCAGGGGTCGACCCAGACGATGGTGAACGGCCAGCACTTCAGCGGGACGGGCTATCAGCTCGACGGCACGGAGAACCGCGACCCCATCCTCGGCATCATCGTGATCAACCCGACGCTCGAGTCGATCGGCGAGACGAAGGTGACGTCGCAGAATTACGACGCCGAGTTCGGCCAGGCCACGGCGGGCGTCGTCTCGGTGCAGACGCGGTCGGGGACCAACGCGCTGCGGGGCAGCCTGTTCGAGTTCTACCAGAGCGACCGGTTCCAGGCGCGCAATCCGTTCACGCAGTTCCAGGCCGATCCGCTGACCGGCCGGTTCCTTCCGGAGACGAGCCGCCATCAGTTCGGCGGCTCGATCGGCGGGCCCATCGCGCGCAACAGCTGGTTCTTCTTTGGCGACTACCAGGGCACGCGCGCCACGCAGGGCGGGTCGCGCCTGCTGTCGGTCCCGACGGCCGCCGCACGTGCCGGCGATCTCAGCGCCTACGGCGTGAACATCTTCGACCCGGGGACGGGCCAGCAGTTCCCGGGCAACGTGATTCCGCAGAACCGCCTCTCGCCGCAGGCGCTCGCGCTCCTGAACCTGATTCCGATGCCGAATGCGACGGGCCGGATCAACGGCACGCAGGACAATTTCGTCGCGTCGGCGTCGGAGAGCTTCGACGAGAACTCGTTCAACACGCGCCTGGACGGGCGGCTCTCCCCCAACGTGAACACGTTCGTCCGCTACAGTCTCGGAGACTTCTTCAGGAACGGCCCCACGGCCTTCGGGCAGGGCGGCGGACCGGAGCTGGTCAGCCTCGGCGGAGTGTCCGATGTCCGCAACCACAGCCTCGCCTACGGCGTGGACTACACGATCTCGTCGAACATGCTGGCGGACTTCCGCTTCGGGTTCTTCCAGTACGACGTCGACGTGCTGCCGTTCGACTTCGGCACGCGCCCGGCGGCGGATGCGGGCATCCCCGGCCTGAACCTGGACGACACGTTCAGCTCCGGCCTTCCGGCGGGCTTTGTCCAGGGACCTGTCGGTGGCTTCAACTTCGGGTCGGGGCTTGACGTAAACCGGTGCAACTGTCCGCTCGACCAGAACGAGAAGCAGTTCCAGGTCGTCGGCAACCTCACCCGCCTCGTCCGGAACCACAGCTTGAAGTTCGGCGTGGACGTCAGGCGTGCCTACAACCTGCGGGTGCCGAGCGATGCGCACAGGTCCGGCGAGCTCACGTTTGCCAGCGACCGGACCTCCCTCAACGGTGCGGGGGGGCTCGGCATGGCAACGTTCCTCCTTGGCGACGTCACGCAGCTGCGCCGGTACGTGAGCGCGAACACCAACGCGCGCGAGCGGCAGTGGCGGCACTTCTACTACGCGCAGGACACGTGGCGCGTGAACAGCCGCTTCACGCTCAATTACGGGCTGCGGCTCGACGTCATCAACCCGCAGACGATCAACGAGCCCGGCAACGCGGGCTTTCTCGATCTCGGCACGGGGGACATCAGGGTCGTGGGGATCGGGGATGTGCCGCTGAACGGAGGCGTCGAGAACAAGTTGAACTGGGCGCCCCGCCTCGGAGCGACCTATCAGCTGGACGAGCGGACGGTGCTCCGGGGCGGCTTCGGGCGCAGCTACGATATCGGCGTCTTCGGCTCGCTCTTCGGCCACAGCGTGACGCAGAACCTGCCGGTGCTGGCCATCCAGGAGCTTCGCGCGCCGTCCAACTTCGACCGTGTCTTCACGCTCGCCCAGGGGCCCTCGCCACCCGTGTTCCCGGAGGTGCCGGCCTCCGGCCGCTTCCCGCTGCCCAATGGCGTCTTTGCGCGCGCGTTACCCGAGCAGCAGCGCCCGCCGACCGTCGACGCGTTCAACGTCACCGTGCAGCGGCAGCTGACCGAGACGATGTCGGTGGAGGCCGGGTACGTCGGGAACCGCGGCCGCAACGTGTTCGCCGGTGATGGGCCGGCCATCGATGTCAACCAGGCCACGCTGAACGGATTTCTCGAGGGTGTGCCGCGCAACCAGCGGCGCCCCTTCTTCAACAAGTTCGGCTGGACGCAGGGCATCGACTATTTCTGCAACTGCGCGACCAACTCCTACGACTCGCTCCAGGCGAAGCTCACGAAGCGGTTCTCACAGGGGTATTCCGCGAACGTGAACTACACCCTGCAGCGGGCGCGCCAGCACGGCGCCGGGTACTTCGAGACGGACCTGCCCGAGCACCGCGGCCTGTACAACAGCGATCTCGAGTACGGGCCGCCCGACTTCGACCGCGTGCACGGCTTCGTGCTGTCGCTCGTGGCGGAGCTGCCGGTCGGTCGGGGCCGCAGGTACCTGTCGGATCTCGGCCCGGCGGCCGACGCCATCCTCGGGGGGTGGCAGTTCAACACGAACACCATGATCCAGAGCGGGCTGCCCTTCAACGTGGGCTACCGGGATGCGGGGCAGGACCGCGACACGGGCCCCAACCGGCCGAATCTCATCGGGGATCCCGACGGGCCGAAGACGCGTGAGCAGTGGTTCAACACGGCGCCGATCGGCTCGGCCGGCAGCGCCTTCGAACGCCCCGCGCGCGGCACGTTCGGGAACCTGGAAAGGAATGCGCTCCGCGGGCCGGGCTACTGGCGGACCGACGCGTCGCTCTTCAAGCACCTGGCGTTCGGGGCGGACCGCGGCCTCGAGCTCAGGCTGGAGGTGGTGAACCTGTTCAACACGGTGAACCTCGGCAACCCCGATTCGGGCATCGGCGTGCCCGGCAACCTGAACGCGAACGCCGGCCGGATCACGTCCACGGCATTCTTCAACGCCGACCCGCAGCGGAACCTGCAGTTTGGAGTGAAGTTCAGGTTCTAAAGGAGCTGACGCAGACAAACTCCCAAATCCCAACTCCCAATTCCCAAGGGAGAACAGCGCGCTTTGAAAGTTGGGCGTTGGGCGTTGGTAGTTGGGCGTTGGGCGTTGGGAGTTCTGTCAGCTCTTCCCGTTGGCCATCGCGCCGAGGAACTCGCCGTTATTCTTCGTCTTCCCCATCTTCGACAGCAGGAGCTCCATTGCTTCGACAGGCGAGAGCGGGGTGAGCACCTTGCGGAGGACCCAGACACGGTTCAGGTCCTCGCGGGCCAGCAGCAGTTCTTCCTTCCGGGTGCCGCTCTTCTGGATGTCGATGGCGGGGAAGACCCGGCGGTCGGCAAGCTTGCGATCCAGGTGGATCTCCATGTTGCCGGTGCCCTTGAACTCCTCGAAGATGACTTCGTCCATGCGGGAGCCGGTGTCGACCAGCGCCGTGGCGATGATCGTGAGCGATCCCCCTTCTTCGATATTCCGCGCCGCCCCGAAGAACCGCTTCGGGCGCTGAAGGGCATTGCTGTCCACACCGCCCGACAGCACTTTGCCCGACGGCGGGACAATCGTGTTGTAGGCGCGGGCGAGGCGCGTGACCGAGTCGAGCAGGATCACGACGTCCTTCTTGTGCTCGACCAGGCGCTTGGCCTTCTCGATGACCATCTCGGCGACCTGCACGTGCCGCGTGGCGGGCTCGTCGAAGGTCGAGGAGATGACTTCCCCCTTCACCGACCGCTGCATGTCGGTCACCTCTTCCGGCCGCTCGTCGATGAGCAGCACGATCAGGTAGATCTCGGGGTGGTTCGCCGTGACGCTGTTGGCGATGTTCTGCAGCAGCATCGTCTTGCCGGTGCGCGGGGGGGCGACGATCAGGCCGCGCTGTCCCTTCCCGATCGGCGTCATCAGATCCATGACGCGTGCGGAGAGGTTATCGGGCGCCGCCTCGAGCCTGATGCGCTCCTGGGGGTAGAGCGGCGTCAGGTTCTCGAAGAAAATCTTCTCGCGCGTCTTCTCCGGCGGCTCGAAATTGACAGCCTCGACCTTGATGAGGGCGAAGTACCGCTCACCCTCCTTGGGCTGACGGATCTGACCCGATACCGTGTCGCCGGTGTGCAGATCGAACTTGCGGATCTGCGAAGGGGAGACGTAGATGTCGTCAGGGCCTGGCAGGTAGTTGTAGTCGGGCGCACGCAGGAAGCCGAAGCCGTCGGGCAGCGTCTCGAGCACCCCTTCCGAGAACAGGAGGCCGCTCTTCTCGGCACGCGAGCGGAGGATCTGGAAGATCAGCTCCTGCTTGCGCATCCCGGTGGCCCCCGGCACGTCGAGCTGCTTGGCGATCTTGGTCAGCTCCGTCACGCTCATGTCCTTGAGCGTGCCAAGCTCCACGACCACCTCGTCCCTGCCCGGCTGCGGCGGCGCCTCCGGCGGGGCGCTCGCGGCGCTCGCGGGCCCCGCGTTGCCCATGTTGTTCTCGACGGCGGCGGCGGCCCGGCCGCCACCGCGCCCGGACTGTGCGTTTACGCGTGACCGGTTCTGGCCAGGCTGACGATCATTTTCCACAGTGCGTCCAATCCTTCGCCGTTCGCAGCCGAGACGGGCAGCGGCGGCATGCCTAGTGAGTGTTCGAGCGCCTTCAGGTTGCGCGCGCGCTCGCCGCGCGACAGCTTGTCTATCTTTGTGGCGACGATCCGGTGGTCCACCTGCATGGAGCTGAACCAGTGCGCCGCCTGGATGTCGCTCTCGAGACCTGGATGCCTCGCGTCGACCAGCAGCAGTGCGACCGGTCCCTCCGCCCCGCGTGAGGCCGGCCGCTTACCCGCCGGGCCGATGCCCTCTCCAGCAGTGACGGCGTCGGCTGCGAGGCTGAATTCCTGCCCTGCGTTGCCGACAGCACCCGATCCGCGCCGGGTACGCGCGGCAGCAAAATAGGCCTCGGACACCGTCGCCAGCTCGGCCGCCGCATCAGCGCCGCCCCGTGCGTACCCGTAACCGGGCAGGTCCACCAGGTAGAGGCTGCGCCTGCCGGGGCCGCCTCCCTCGATGGTGATCCGGAAGACGTTCGCCAGACGTGTCTTTCCGGGAGCGGCGCTCGTGCGCGCGATCTTGCGGCGGCACAGCGCGTTCAGCAGCGTGGACTTCCCGACATTCGACCGCCCCGCAACGGCGACCTGGAGGAGGCCGTCACGGGGAATCCCTTCGGTGCTGCCGCCTGCGGCAGCGCTCGTCACGAACTCGGCGGCGATGACCTTCAACTCGGTAGTGCGCCCGCAGGCTTCGGCCGCGCGATCAATGCGTGATGGTGTCGTCGATGATGGCGGGCTGGACGGTCTCGTCTGCCGCGGCACCCGTGGCCGGCATGCCGGGCAGGGGACGCGCCAGCGCGATCTTCAGCACTTCATCCATCGTCTCGACCATGTAGATGTCGAGCGAGTCGAGTACGGCCTTCGGGATGTCCGCGAGATCCTTCTCGTTATCCTTCGGCAGCACGATGCTCTTGAGCCCCGCGCGGTGCGCCGCCAGGACCTTTTCCTTCACGCCGCCAATCGGCAGCACCTTCCCGCGGAGCGTGATCTCCCCCGTCATCGCGACGTCGCGGCGGATCTCGATCTTGCCGAGAGCGGAGACCAGAGCCGTCGCCAGGGTGATCCCGGCGGAGGGGCCGTCCTTCGGGATCGCCCCTTCGGGGATGTGGATGTGCACGTCGGTCGTGCGGTTGAAGTTCTTCGGGATCTGGAACTCGTCCGCCTTGGATCGCACGTAGCTCATCGCGGCCTGCGCGGATTCCTGCATCACATCGCCGAGCTTGCCGGTGAGGGTCAGCCGCCCCTTGCCGGGCATGAGCGTGGCTTCGATCACCAGGATCTCGCCGCCGACTTCCGTCCACGCGAGCCCCGTCGCCACGCCAACTTCGTTCTTCTCTTCCGCCAGTGTCGGACGGAAGCGCGGCACGCCCAGGTATTCCGTCACCTTGGCGGCCGAGATCTCTTCCTTGAACTGCGCCCCCTGCACGACGACCTTGCGGGCTACCTTCCGGCAGATCGAATTGATCTCCCGCTCCAGACTGCGGACCCCCGCTTCCCGGGTGTAGCGCTGAATGATTGTCTGGTACGCCTCGTCCAGGATGGAGACGTTATCCTGCGTCAGGCCGGTGCCCTCGATGGCCTTCGGCCCGAGGAAGCGCTTGGCGATCTCGACCTTCTCCTGCTCCGTGTAACCGGCCAGCTGGAGCACTTCCATGCGGTCGCGCAGCGCCTGCGGAATGGTGTGCAGGACGTTGGCGGTGCAGATGAACATGACGTTCGAGAGGTCGTACTCGACGTCGAGATAGTGGTCCAGGAACGCGTTGTTCTGTTCGGGGTCGAGCACCTCGAGCAGCGCCGCCGAGGGGTCGCCGCGGAAGTCCATCGACATCTTGTCCACTTCGTCCAGCAGGAACACCGGGTTCATCGAGCCGGCCTTCTTCATCATCTGGATGATCTGGCCGGGGAAGGCCCCGATGTAGGTCCGCCGGTGGCCTCGGATTTCCGCCTCGTCGCGGACGCCTCCCAGCGAGAGCCGCACGAATTTCCGGTTCATCGCGCGCGCGATCGACTTGGCGAGCGAGGTCTTGCCGACGCCCGGAGGGCCGGCGAAGGTAAGGATGGTTGCCTTCGGCTTCTTCACCAGTGCCCGCACGGCAAGGAACTCGAGGATGCGATCCTTGATCTTATCGAGGCCGTAGTGGTCCTCGTTCAGGATCTCTTCCGCCCGCCGGAGGTCACGGCTCTCCTTCGTCTTCTTGTGCCACGGGACGGCGATCAGCCAGTCCAGGTAGTTGCGCGAGACGGTGGCCTCGGCAGACATCGGAGGCATCGACTCGAGGCGCTTCAGCTCCTGGATGGCCTTTTCCTCGACCTCCTCGGGCATCTTGGACTGGTCGATCTTCTTCTTCAGCTCCTCGACCTCGTTGCCCTTGTCGTCTTTCCGACCCAGTTCCTTCTGGATCGCCTTCATCTTCTCGTTGAGGTAGTACTCCTTCTGGGCCTTCTCCATCTGCTTCTTCACGCGCGACTGGATCCGGCGGTCCACCTGGAGCTTGTCGACCTCGGCCTCGAGGATGCCTGCAATACGGTTCAGGCGCTCGACCGGGGAGATGATCTCGAGCAAATTCTGCTTCTCGTCCACCCCGACGAGCAGGTGAGCGGCGATAGTATCGGCGAGCTTGCCCGGGTCGTCCACACGGACGGCGGCAATCATGGCGTCGTAGTGCAGGTTGTTCGACAGTTTCACATACTGCTCGAACAGCGAGACCACGCGGCTCATCGTCGCCTCTGCGTCCGCCCCGGTCTCCTTGTGCTTCGGCACGATCTTGACGACGACACGGAAGAAGCCCTTGTCTTCCTTCCACTCGACCGCGCGTGCACGCTCCACCCCTTCGACGAGCACCTTGATGTTGCCATCCGGGAGCTTGAGGCTCTGCACGATGTTCGCAACACAGCCCATCGTGTAGATGTCGGCCGGCTGCGGGTCGTCGATGGCGGCATCATGCTGGGCCGCGAGGAAGATGCGCTTGTCCTTCAACAGGGCGTGCTCGAGGGCACGCGTCGAGGAGGGCCGTCCGATGACGAACGGCATCATCATGTGCGGGAAGACGACGACGTCCCGGAGCGGGACGATCGGCAGCGTTTCGTAGAGTTCCATTTAATCCAATTGTCAAAACGGCCAAGGGAGCCGGACCCGCACGCGAACCGGGAGCGCCGGCGTCCTAGCCGGCCTTCTCGATCAGCGTGATCGGCTTTTCCTTGGACTGGACGACCTCACGCGTGATGACGCACTCGCGGACCTTCTTCTGGCCCGGAAGGCTGTACATGAGGTCCAGCATCAGGTCCTCGATGATCATCCGCAGGCCCCGCGCCCCGATCTTGCGCTGCAGCGCGGACTCGGCGATCGCCTCGAGGGAGTCGTCCGTGAACCGGAGCTTCACGTTCTCGTACTCGAACAGCTTCTGGTACTGACGCGTGATGGCGTTCCTCGGTTGCGTGAGGATCTGGACCAGGGCCGGCTTGTCGAGCTCGTGCAGGGTGCCGACCACGGGGAGGCGGCCGACGAACTCGGGGATGAGACCGTATTTGATGAGGTCTTCCGGCTCGACCATCTCAAGGGTGCAGCCGATGTCGCGCGTCGACAGCGACTTCACGTCGGCCCTGAACCCGAGCGTCTTCTTGCCGATCCGCCTGTCGATCTGCTTGTCGAGGCCGACGAAGGCTCCGCCGCAGATGAACAGGATGTTCGTCGTGTCGACCTGGAAGAACTCCTGGTGCGGGTGCTTGCGCCCGCCCTGCGGCGGGACGTTGGCCACCGTGCCCTCCAGGATCTTCAGCAGGGCCTGCTGCACCCCTTCACCCGAGACGTCGCGGGTAATGGAGGGGTTCTCGTCCTTGCGGCAGATCTTGTCGACTTCGTCGATATAGATGATCCCCTGCTGGCACTTCTCGATGTCGCCGCCGGCCGCCTGCAGCAGCTTTAGGATGATGTTCTCGACATCCTCGCCGACGTACCCCGCTTCGGTGAGGGTTGTCGCATCGACGATCGTGAACGGGACGGAGAGGAGCTTGGCGAGGGTCTGTGCCAGCAGCGTCTTGCCCGTGCCGGTCGGGCCGATGAGCATGATGTTCGACTTGGTCAGCTCGATGTCGTTCCGGCTGCGGGACTGCTTCTGGATCTCGATCCGCTTGTAGTGGTTGTACACCGATACGGCGAGTTTTTTCTTCGTTTGCTCCTGCCCGATGACGTACTCGTCGAGGAACTTCTTGATCTCCTGGGGCACCGGCAGGGACGAGCGCGACCCCCCGCGGGCCTCGAAACGATTGTCGTCGGCAATGATGTCGTTGCAGACTTCGACGCACTCGTCGCAGATGAAGACGGTGGGCCCGGCAATCAGCTTGCGGACGTCGTTTTGGTCCTTGTTGCAGAAGGAGCAGCGGAGGATTTCGCCGTCAGCGGTTTTCTTGACCATGGTGATCAGTCCCCAGTGCCGCGTGTCCAGTGACCAGCTTCCGCGCGTGGGCCGCTGGAAACCAGCAGGTGGAGACTACGCCCGTTTCCTGATGACGTCATCAATAATACCGTATTCCTTACCCTGATCCGGCCCCAGGATGTAATCGCGCTCCGTGTCCTCCTGGATCCGCTTGAGCGGCTGCCCCGTGTGGTATGCCAGGATCTGGTTCAGCCGTTCGCGGGTCCGGAGCAGCTCGCGAGCGTGGATATCAATATCTGTGGTCTGTCCGCCGAGCCCCTGTACCCAGGGCTGATGGATGAGAATCCGCGAGTTCGGCAGCGAGAAACGCTTCCCTCTGGCGCCCGCTGCCAGCAAAACAGCCGCCACCGACGCCGCCTGCCCGATGCAGTAGGTCTGGACGTCCGGCTTGATGAACTGCATGGTGTCGTAGATCGCCATCCCGGCCGTGACAACCCCTCCCGGGCTGTTGATGTACAGGAGGATGTCGCGATCCGGGTCCTCCGCCTCGAGGAACAGCATCTGGGCGATGACGACATTGGCGATCTGGTCGTCAATCGGCGTCCCCACGAAGATGATGCTGTCTTTCAGCAGACGCGAAAAAATGTCGTAGGCGCGCTCCCCCCGGTTGGTCTGCTCGACCACCATGGGGATGAGCTGCATGCGTTCAGGCATAAACAGTCCGAAAGCCTTGCGTTCCGTGCAGTGTGCTGGGGGTCGAAAGGGGAGATGCTCCAGCGGGTTCCTCAGAATTGTACCATGGTTCCCCCGGCCGGCCCAGGTTCTCTGGCCTTATCGGAAGGGTCAGCCCTCTTCGATACCGGTTGCCCGCGAGAGCAGGAAGGCCACCGTCTTCTCGCGGCGCAGCCCGGTATAGAGGCGGCTGAGGCCCCCCTCTTTCTCGAGCCGCGCCCGCACGTCGGCTGCCGGCCGCTCGGTCCGCTCCGCGTAACGGCCGACCTCGGCATCGACCTCCTCGTCGGTCACCGTAATGTTCTCCCGGCGCGCGACTTCGTCCAGCACCAGGGCACTGCGGACCGACTCGGCACCAGCCTCTTTCTGGCGCTCGCGGAACTCCTCCCAGTTGATGTTCGTGCGCATGGGGTCGATCTGCTGCTCGATCAGCCGCCGCACGAACTCTTCGACGCGCCTGTCCACTTCCCTGTCGAGCAGGGCCGGCGGAACCTCGAAGTCCACGCGCGAGGCGAGCTGCTTGAGCAGCTCCGCGCGCATCTCGCGCTCCGCCTCATGCCCGGCTTCGTGCTCCAGGCCCGCCCGGACCCGCGATCGAAGCCCGTCGAGCGAGTCGAACTCTCCCAGATCCTTCGCCAGCTCATCATCCAGCTCCGGCACGACCCGCTTCCGGATCGCCTTGATCGAGACGTCGTACCGCACCGTGGTGCCTGCAAGCTCCTTTACGGAGTAGTCCTCCGGGTAGGAGACATCGAACGACTTCTCCTCACCTGTCCGGAGCCCCACCAGCGCCTCGTCGAACCCGGGGGGATTGGCCTCGCTGCCGATATCGACCGTCACGTTGTCGTGCTTGTCGCTCTGCGACTCCGGCTCGGCCGGCGCCTGCCCTGGAATGACGATGAGCGGTTCTTCTGCCGGTTTCCGGGCGGTGCGGGCGAGGTCCATCAGCACGGAATCCCCCCCCTCGACCCCGCGGTCCTCGACCGGTTCGAACCGGGCAGCCCGAGCGCGCAACTGCGCCAGGGCCCCCTCGACCGCCTCGTCGTCCACTCGCGGACGCTTGCGGTGCACCGTCAGGGAGGCGTAGTCCCCGGGCTCAATCGGGGGAACCGTTTCGAACGAGGCCGTGAACTTGAGCGGCTGCCCCTCTTCCACGACGACATCGCGGATGTCGGGGGTATCGACCGGCTCGACCCCACGCTCCCGCAGCGCTTCATCCACCGCCCGCGGAATGAGCCCGTGGGCCACATCGTGCAGGATCTGGTCACGAAAGCGCTGTCTGACCACCTTGGCCGGCACCTTGCCGGGACGGAACCCCGGGATACGTGCCGCCTTGCTGTAGTCGCGGGAGATCTTGTCAATCTCCGCATCCACGATGGTGCTGGGAATCTCGACGAGGAGGTTCTTCTGTGTGTGCGTGACGTCGATGAACTCGGTTTTCATCTGAAGGTGTTGGGCGATTGGACCATGGCGCCACGAGTGCGAAAGGGGGGAGTCGAACCCCCATAGCCTTTCGGCTACCGGATCCTAAGTCCGGCGCGTCTGCCAGTTCCGCCACTTTCGCGCGGCCGATTGGGGATAGCGTAACACGTCGGGTGCGGCAGCCGCCCCGGATCCCTCCGCAGGCGCGGTGAGTGTCCCGCCGCTCTCCTGTCTTGCAACCGAGGCCAGACCAAGGTCGAGCTGGTCCGGCACTTGCGTCAATCGCGGTGTCCCCCGGGTGCGGGCAGTTCACCGGCTCCAGATGCATCCGGGGCGGAAGTAAGGGTTGGCGCGAAACCTGCTGATCACCATGTCATTCTGGACGACGATAGGACTCGAATGAGGGACTCGGGATGAGCGATTCTGGATATTTGATCACGGATCAGCGGCGGGGGATCACGGCGCCCTCGAGCTGGTACCAGCGGAATCGGCAACGGTCGCGGGAACTCTTCGACCTCCTGGATCCCGCGGTGTACTACACCCGCCCCATTGCGCTCCGAAACCCGATCGTCTTCTACGAAGGTCACCTGCCGGCGTTCAGTGTCATCTCGTTTCTCAAGCGCGGGCTGGGACAGCCCGGGGTGGACGAGCGGCTCGAGTCGCTGTTTGCGCGAGGCATCGATCCCGACAGCGTCGATGCCGCTCTGCCCCGCAGCGGGGCCGACACGCGCTGGCCCGCACGTTCGGAGGTCCTCGAGTACGGACGGGCGGCTGACGCCGCCGTGATGAAGGGGCTGGAGGATCCCGCCTTCGATCCCTCCGGCACCGACCCGGTCGCCGCGGCACACCGCGAGGCGGCGTTCACGGCGCTCGAGCACGAGGCCATGCACCAGGAAACGCTCCTCTATATGTGGCGGCGCCTTCCCTACGAGCACAAGCGCAAGCCGGCGAACGTCCGGTACGACACGGCCGCACCACCGCCTCGGCACGCCGTCGTCTTCATCCCGGCCGGAGAGGTCACGCTGGGAGCCAGCCGCGACCGCCTCGCGTTCGGGTGGGACAACGAGTTCGAGGAGGTGACCACCGAGGTCGGGCCCTTCGACATCGACGTGCACAGCGTCACGAACGCAGACTTCCTCGCGTTCCTGGCCGACGACGGGTATGAGCGGCGGGAACTGTGGGGCGAGGCGGACTGGGAGTGGCGGGTCGCTGAAGACGTGAGACATCCGGCCTTCTGGGGCATGCGGGACGGGCAGCCGTTCTGGCGGGGAATGTTCGAAGACATCCCGCTCCCGCACGCCTGGCCCGTGTATGTCAGTCAGGCCGAGGCTGCCGCCTACGCCCGGTGGAAGGGACGCCGGCTTCCGACGGAAGCGGAGTACCACCGCGCGGCCTTTGGCGTGCCGGGCGCCGGCAATCCGGAGACTGCGGCAGCAGGGGACTCTGGCAGTTCCGGGCCGTCCGCGGGCCCGCCGTGGCCCGCGAGTGCGCCCGGGACCGTGCCTGATATGACCGCAGGCAATCTCGGATTCGAATGCTGGGAGCCCGTTCCGGCCGGCTCACGCCCTGCAGCGGCCAGCCGGTGGGGTGTTCACGACCTGGTGGGTAACGGCTGGGAGTGGACCTCCAGCATCTTTGCGCCATTCCCAGGCTTCCGGCCCATGGCGTCGTACCCCGAGTACTCCGTCGAGTTCTTCGACGGACGCCACTATGTATTGAAGGGGGGCTCGCCCGGCACCGCGCGTGAGCTGGTTCGGCCGAGCCTCCGCAACTGGTTCCGGCCGAACTATCCGTACGTGTACGCGAAGTTCAGGACCGTTTCGGGAGCACTCTTCTGAACCCATCCACGCTGCTCGACCAGTTTGCCGCCGATGTCGCGCGGGATCTGCAGCGGAACCCGAGGGAGCTGCAGTCGCAGTATCTCTACGATCCGCTCGGCTCCAGCCTGTTCGAGGCGATCTGCCGCCTGCCCTGGTATCGCATCACGCGTGCGGAGGCCCGTCTCCTGACGCAGCACGCCCGTGACATTACGGCGCTCACGCTGAAGCACGGCGCCGCGCAGGCGGAAATCGTGGAGCTCGGCGTGGGCAGCGGCGAGAAGCTGGCCACCCTTGTCGAGGCCCTGCCCCCCGGCACGTCCGCGACGGCGCACCTGATCGACATCTCGGCAGCTGCTCTCGATGCGACCGTTGAAAGGCTGCGTGGCGTACCGCAGCTAACGCTGGCACGCTACCAGGCCACCTATGAGCAGGGGCTCGATGACATCGCTCGTGCGGCCGGTCCGGCAGGGATGAGGCTGATGCTCTTCCTCGGCTCGAATATCGGGAACTTCGCGCCGCCGGGAGCCGTGCGGCTGCTCAGCGCGATGCGGGAGGCCATGCGCCCGGGCGATCTCCTGCTGGTGGGTGCCGATCTGGTCAAGCCGGCGGCAGACCTGATCCTCGCCTACGACGATCCGCTCGGGGTCACCGCGGCGTTCAACAGGAATCTCCTGGTCAGAATCAATCGCGAGCTGGGTGGAAACTTCGATCTCGCAAGATTCTCGCACCGGGCTGTCTGGAACGAGCCGGCCGGACGGGTCGAGATGCACCTTGTGAGTCTGGCCCAGCAGGACGTCGAAATTCCCGCCGCCGAGGTTCACGTCCGCTTCGAGCGTGGCGACACGATCTGGACCGAGAGCTCCTACAAGTACAGCGAGGACGGCATCGCCGGTCTCGGCGCACGCGCGCGCTTCGCTCCCGTGCACCAGTGGATCGACGAGCAGGCGCGGTTCGCGCTGACGCTGTTCACGGCATTGTGAAGGGTCGAAAGTTGCCGATTCCAGTCGCCAGTCGCCAGTTTCCAGTTACCCAGTGGCAGTAGCCGTTCCTGATTCCAGTTCCCAGCTCTGGCGGGTTGCCAGTTGCCTAACTCTGGAAACTGGCCATTGGAAACTGGAAACTGGAAACCGGTAACTGGTAACTGGAACTCGCGACTCTGTCTCAGTAACGCCCCCGTGCGCGTTCGAGCTCCTCGCGTACCTCCGCGACGAGCTGTGGCGGGGAGACGACCCGCGCCAGCGGACCGAAGCCGAGGATCCAGCTGCGAAGCGCGAAGTCATCCGAAACATGCAGCGTCAGCAGGAGCGTGCCGTCCGGGCGATCCTGCACCTCCTGTGAGGCGTGCCAGACACGCTCCCGGACATAGCGGGCGATCCGCGGCTCGAATGCAATCTCGACCCGTTCCGGCGGCCCGTCGTGCACGCCGAGCGAGTGGGCGAACGCCGGCTCTTCACCTTCCTGCGGTTCGAATCGCTCCTCGGTGATGGAGAGCGACTTGATTCGCTCGAGCGCGAAAGTACGCGTCTGGCCGTATTCCGGCACGAAGGCAACGACATACAGCGCCCCTTGTGCGAACACCACCCGGTACGGGTCGATGGTGTATTCCTTCTCCCGGTCGCTCGAGAACGAGTGGTACCGCATCACCGCTTTCCGGTGCTGCAGCGTGGCGTCGAGCAACTGGCCGATCTCCTTGCCGCGCGCGGCGGCGGCGTGGGCGCCGGGCTCCGCCTTGGCCTGCATGACGAGGGGGAGCCGGTCGAGGAAGCTCCGCATCCCTGGGGTGAGTGCGGCGGCCAGGCGCTCGAAGGCGCTGGTGACATCCTTCTGAAAAGGGGTGGCCGCCAGGCACTCGACAAGCGTGCGGCTGAAGTAGAGGGCACTCAGTTCAGCAAACGTGAATCCTGTGGCATCGAGGCGCCTGAACGCGTTCTGCTCGAGCGTCCAGTACTTCTTCCCGTCGTGCGATTCGTCGAACAGCGGAAACCCGGCAGACTGCAGCGCCTCCAGATCCCGCCGGATCGTGCGCGTCGTCACGCCGGTCTTTCTCGCCATGTCGTCGATGGTGAGCCGGCGCGAGGCCTCCAGCTCCCGCAGGATCGTCCACTGCCTGATCACCTCCGCGTTGCGTGGCATGGGACCTCAGGCCGCGGCTGGTTCGGGATGTGCGGAGGGCTGCAGGGTGTAGGCCCTGAAGAAGAGCGCAGGGAGCACGAGGAATCTTACTACTGCCGCCCCCTTTGACCTTCCCTGTCACATCCCTTTCGTAGACTGTTCGTGCAGGCGGGAACTCCGCCGTCACTGAGGAGGGTTGAATGTCTCGGTTCGAGGGAACGCTGGCGCGAAAGCTGGATTTCGGAGACTGGCCGACGACGGTGACGAGCACCGGGGGGCGCGGGAATGCAGGGCTGCGGCTGGCCCCCGCGCCTGGCGGACCGGCCGGGCCTGACAAGTACCGGGTCCTGGAGCATCGCCGCCGCCAGGCGCAGATCAAGGCCAGGCACCTTCTCGGCGCGGCCGAGGGCGTGCCCGAGCAGGAATCCCGATGAGCGCCAGGCCGCACGACCACATCTGCGCGAAGCAGGCGGTCTGCTTCCAGTGTTTCAGAGCAGGCAGCGAGCGTGTTCGCGCCCGCCGCGAGGCGTGGGCCCAGAGAGCATTGCCGTTCCACGAGTCGCCAGGCCCGCTCACGCGCCGGGCCGTTGCGCACCGGCAGCAGATGCTCGCGCACCTGGCGAAGCTGGCGCGGGAGGCCTGACGGCGCTGTCTCCCTCACCGTGCGCCCGACGCTCCTCCACCGGCTCCGGCCACGCTCCCGCCGCCGCCCGACGTGCCTGCTCCTCCGGCCGCGACAAAGGCGGGGAAGCCGGCAGGGTTGCCAGGCTCGATGGCGTGGAACCAGGCGGGGACCGGGAATCCCTGCCGCTTGAGGTATTTCGACCATGAGGACGCGAGACCGAACGACACCGCAAAGGGCAGGACGGCAGCCGCCGGCATCCCCGGCGATGGTTCTTTTCCCTGGGCAACCGCCGCGAGGTGCTTTCGGTAGGCACGCCACCGCCCGGCCCTCCGGACACCATCGTTCGAGAGCGGGGTCGTCGCTGACGCGAAAATGAATGCAGCCACGGACAGGGCGACCATTGCTGCAGGAATGAGCAGCGTCCAGGCGCCGTGTTCGCGGCCCAGGAAGATGGCCGGCACCGCGGCCAGGCCGGCAGCCACGAGCAGCGCGATCCCCACGCGGGTGTAGCGCTGGCGAACGGCGTAGCGTCCCGGGTCGAGCAGTCCGCCGCCTGCGAGCTCATCGGTCACCGCCCGTCCGAATCGGCCGAAGCGCATGCTCAAGCGCGATCGGGCCGTCGAGAGCGTCACCGTACGCCCCGGGCTCGCGTCTCCCTTGAAAGCCGCATCGAGCACGGTTTGCTCCGAGCCTTTGAGCGGCAGGGTCCCCCTCCCCCGAGTCAGAATGAACTCACGCTGCCGTAGGGCACCACGCCGCTCGTGAATCTCGAGCTCCCCGCGGTCGGCGAGCAGGAAGAGCGTCGCCATGGCATGTTGCAGCGTCGGCTGGCCATTGGAGACCAGCACTCCTGTGAGCACGGCGTCGAGCCCGTCGGGGGGGAACGCCTGATGTGCACTCTCCCGGTGACCCTCTGCGTCAGAGGGGGGCGGATCGTACGTCTGCCTCAACGTGATCAGCAGCACGAGACCGGCACCGGCAAGGGCCGAGGCGGCGATAATCCAGCGGGAGGCACCTGCAGCCACCTCGGCCTCGTGCTCCTGCCATGCCGGGAGGGACGAGACAATGGTGCCGGGAGGGAAGCGGAGGGATGTTTCGATCCAGCCATTCCGGCGGATAGATCCAGCCTCGAGGCGTAGCCGCGTGCCGTCTGAGGATACGCGCGGCGGGTCGGTCCGCCGTGTCTCGACCTCCGGATCGGCAGCGGGCGGCACCGGCATCTCGAAGTCAATCGTGCTCGAGTCGATACGGTAGTCGTGCTGGCCAGGCAGGGCACGCCAGATCAACAGGTCCGCGGCCGCTTCCCGCCGCACGGCGCCACGTACCCGGTATCGAACGGCGAACTCACGCGTGACGCCATCGATCGGCGTGAACCGCCAGGTCACGCGCACCCGGTTTCCCCGGTTCCGGACCTGCACGGTACCCGGCTCTGTGCCGAATGGCAGGGTGGTGCCCTGCATACGCGCCTCGAGCACCTCGATGCCATCCGTGCGGCGCAGCGGGATTTCGCGGAAGACCTCTTTGAACGTCCCACTCTCGAAGCGGAACACCACCGTTTCTATCACGTCGAGCGCGCCGTCCGGGAGCAGCCGAACGATCGAGTCGTATCGCTCCGCGGAATAGGTTTTTGCGAAAACGGGAGCGGACGTGAACAGGCAGGCGATGAGAACAGCCGGCAGCAGAACTGACGAGCGCGACGGCACCGTGCTCATGCGGCCGATCATATACTCGGCTGCGCGGTGGGGACGCCGGGGGCAGGTGAAGGGGTGAGAGGTAGACGGTGGCAGGAAGTGGATTGAGATATGCGGCGGCGGCCGCGCTGATTCTGGGGGCGGCAAGCACCGCCGGTGATCTGCTGTGGGCGGGCCTCAGCCTGCGGCATCGTATGGGATACGGACTCGCTCACGGCGCGATCATCTGCCTGTTCATCGGAGCGCTCGTCGGGTGGCGCGCAGGGCGGCCAGGGCCGGGTGCCGCCGCGGGTCCGGCAGTCGGGGTGCTGGCGGCCGGCCTCTTCTACATCCTGGCCCCACGGCTCGGCTACTACGCGATGTTCCCCGCGTGGATGTTCTTCTGGATCTGTTTTGCGCTGCTTCAGGAGTGGCTGCGCCCCTCCGGCGGGTGGGTATCGGCTATCCTCCGGGGGTTGGCTGCCGCGGTCGTATCCGGCATCGCCTTCTATCTCATCTCCGGGATCTGGACGCGTCCGCCACGCGGCGGCCCGAACTACCTGTACAACTTCGCCGCCTGGTCGTTCGCGTTCCTCCCGGGGTTCGCCGCCCTGTTCCTGGAGCCCTTCCGCGGGTCCAGCCGTCGATAAGCCCACCCTTCGCGCGTTGCCAGTGGGACCCCGCGCTCCGAAGTCCAGCATGTAGATGCGGACGGGCCATCAGTTTTCAAACTCGGTTTTCGTAACAGAGATTTCAGGACAGCGATCGCGGCCGGGAGGGACCATCCGAGCCCTGCTGCAAATCAGTGGCCTTGTGCATCTATCCTGCTGCTCAGGTCAGGGCAGCCCGGGTCGATGCACGAGATGGTCGCGTGGATCGCCGACCCCTTCCACCTGCGTGTCTACGCCGATGCCATGCACTCGATCCAGACCGGGCAGCCGGCAGTCGAGAAAACGGTCGGCATGCGGGCGGTGTAGCGAAGGTCAGCGCGACTTGAGCTGCTTTTCGATCTGCTGCAGGAGCGTCCGCTCCTGCGCGGAGATCCTGCGGAAACCCATCACCCCTCCGGACGCAGCGGCGATCTCCTCGCACTGCCGGAGCAGGTCGTCCGCGGTGAACGCGACCCCCCCGGAGGCCGGGCTGTCGAGCACTGCGCGGATCAGGCGTGTGGCGCGCGCGAAGACATCTTCCGACGGCTGGGTCGCCAGCCAGGCCGACAGCTGTGTATCGGCCGGGCTGCCGGGGTCGATGCCGCGCTGGCGCGCCAGCTGCACGATGAGCTCACGTTCCGCATCGGTCACGTGCCCTTCGGCCCAGGCGACCTGAACAATCGGCACCAGCGGCAACAGGCTGACCGTGTCAGGCGTGAAGCCGAGCGCTTCGAACTCCTGCAGCAGCGCGGGGTCCTGGAGACCCGACCGTGCGCCCAGCGCCTCTCGCGCCTCGTCTGCGGCCGCCGCGGCGCGCATCTTCTCGATCAGCTCGCGGTCACGGCGACGGAAGTACTCGTCCTCCCTCGCACGCGCCTCGCCGGAAACTCCTTCGTTCTCCACCATGTTGCCCCCCACTCTGGTGATCAGGCCGTCGATCCTAACACCGAAGTCCCACCCGGGCCGGACGTCCTGTCGTGCGGCCAGGTACCGCACGGCACACGCTCCCGGCATCTCCATCGCCTCGGGTTACAGCGTGATCACCTGGTCCGGCATGTTCCCCGCGAGCGCGTCGTACAGGTCGGGAAAGCAGCCCACCTGCACGCCGGCAACCGTGTCCTTCACGTGGCACTCCGCAGGTTCCTTCAGACCGTTGCCCGACGGATCGCACCACCGCGGCGCGCCCGCCGCCAGGTTCCGCTCCAGCGCGCACATGTCGCACATCATCAGGAGCATCCCGTTCTGGTCCGCAACGGCAGCCAGACGTTCGCCAAACGGGTCTCCGCGACGCAGCACGAACACGTTGTCGTCGAAGAAGAACATACCGACGACGGTGACGCGGTGGGTTCCTGCTTCGAGCTGGGGAAGGATCATCTGCGCCAGCTTGTGTGTGGCGGCCCTGGGGGAGGTGAAAACGTACGCAACCTTCATGCGTTGATTGTGGCACGGGCGCCCCAGAGGCCGGTATCAGTGGCGCTGCAGTGCGTGCCGGAGCCAGCGTTCCACGGCATTTCTGAAGTCGCTGCCGCCGGCCGTATTCACGGCGTCCTCCGGAGGCCAGGCGTGCTCTGAAAGCTGTGCGTGGACAGACGCCTCGGACCTGGAGACCTCGAAGAGCTCCAGAAAAAAATCCACCAGGAACTCTCTGTCAGCGATTGCGGAACGCACCCGTGACGGCGCGCCGCCCGACATCTCAATCCCGAACTCCCCGCCGCCGGACCGCGCGAGAATATCGAGGAACGCCCTGTCGCTGTCCTCCCCCTCGTTGCGCCCCCCCGACGCGAGCATCCGGCTTTCTCCGCCGCCCGTGTCGCAATACAGCTTGCGCCCCGAGGGGAGCGCGATCACCCAGGCCTCCCACGTGCTGCCGTCATCCCACTCCAGGTGCAGCAGTGTGCGGCTCCGGAGGCTCAGCGGATCGAACGGCCGCGGCTCATCGCGGAGCGCCTGACCGGCGACCTCCTCGATTTGAACCGGCTCCCGGGGAACGCGGAGGGGCCACAGATCTTCGGGACGCCGGAATCCCTTCATCCGTGCCTCGAGAGCCTCCAGCACGCGAAGGCGGAGCTGCCGCTCTCCAAACGTGCTGCTCATGACGGCACCGGGTCCGCCCCGTGAGCCGCGAGCGCGTGCAGCGTACTCGCGCTGCTACTCGACGGCCGGGGCCGGCAGCCGGACGCGCGCGACAACGGGAAAATGATCCGACGGGTAACGCTCATTGCGGCTGAAGCGGAGGATGTCTGCGTGCAGGACCTCGGTGCCGGGCTGCACGAGCACATAGTCGATCTTCGGCCCGCTCTCCTGCCCGAACTTGAAAGCGGTGAACGTGCCGACCGTGTTCTCATCGGGGCGGACGACGCGGAAGGTATCGACGAAGAGCGGAGGGGCGGCGGCCTTTTCGGGCGGGCGCGGTCCGAGCAGCGGGACCAGAGCCGCATTGTCCTCTCCCACGTTGAAGTCCCCGGTGACGATGACAGGGTCGGTCGTCACGGCACGTGCGGCAATCCGGTCGCGCAGCAGTTCTGTACTCCGTTCCCGCGAGGGCTGCGACTGATGATCGAGGTGCAGGTTGTACACATAGAACCCCAGGCCGTCGCGGTCGATCAGCCGCGCCCAGGTGCAGATACGGGTGACGTTGTTGCCCCAGGATCGGGACCCCGGGGTCGCCGGCGTGTCGGAGAACCAGAAGGTGCTCCCTTCCGCCACACGAAACCGGCCCTTGCGGAACAGGATGGCCGAAAATTCCCCGCGCGCACGCCCGTCGTCGCGCCCCACGCCGATGACGGCGTAGTTCGGTGCAGCGGCAGCCATCTCGTCGATCTGGAAGTCGAGGGCCTCCTGGAGGCCGATGATGTCGGCATCCTGTTCCCGGACCAGGTCGAAGAGCATCGCCCGCCGGGCAGCCCAGTTGTTCTCGCCGTCCTTCGCGGTGCCGTACCGGATGTTGAACGACATCACGGCAAGCGGCTCACGAACGAGCGACTGGACGAGAGCGCGTGCCGGGCTCAGGGCCAGGCAGCAGAGGACGAGCGCGATGGACACGCGCAGGGCGTGGGCGGCAGGCATGGGCGGATTCTATCCGGAATCCCGCGCACCCTACGCAGCACGTCCTCCCGCGCCACGCATCTTTGCCAGCGCCTTGGCCTCGATCTGACGTACGCGCTCGCGCGTGATGAACAGCTTCCTCCCGACCTCCTCGAGGGTGTGCTCCCGATCGGTGCCCAGTCCGTAGCGGAGGCGCATGACCTCACGCTCGCGGTCGGACAGCGGCGCCATGGCCCGCTCGACCTCGTCCGCCATCTGGTTGCGCATTGCCGTTTCTTCGGGCGACTGCGCGGCCTCATCGCGGACCATGTCTCCGAGGCGGGTCTCCTCGTCCTCGCCCACCGGCGCCTCGAGGGACGTGGGGGCCTTGGAGGCCTCGAGCAGCAGCTGCACTTTCCCTAGCGCCAGCTGCAGCTTCTCCGCGAGCTCTTCGGGCCGGGGATCCCGCCCCAGGGCCGCGGCAAGCGTGCGGCGCTCCTTGGTCAGGCGGTTCAGGGATTCGATGACGTGCACCGGCAGGCGAATGGTGCGGCCGTAGTCCGCCACAGCGCGGCCCACGGCCTGTCGCACCCACCATGTCGCGTACGTCGAGAACTTGAATCCGCGGCGGAACTGGAACCGGTCCACTGCCTTCATGAGGCCGATGTTCCCCTCCTGGATCAGATCGAGCAGCGACAGGCCGCGGTTGGAATACCGCTTGGCAATCGACACGACGAGCCTCAGATTCGCCTCGAGGAGCTCCCGCTTCGCCTCACGGATGGTGTCTTCGTGCTCCCGCGCCCGTGCCGCGATCTGGCAGAACCGGCGGCGGGGAAGCCCGGTCCGCTTCTCGAGGGCGTGACGCGCCGCGGTCCGCTGTGGGCGGGGAGTCCCGTCAATGGCATCGAACTCGCAGTTCACCTCGCGCAGCTTGGTGGTGATGTCCTCCACCAGGGAGGGGCGCAGGGGGAGGTCGCGAAGGGTGGTGGAGATTTCCTCGTCCGCCCTGGCCATTTCCTGGCGGTACCCCGCGCGCGAGGCGGCTGTCGAGCGCTTGTCCTCACACCGCCGGAGACATTCCTCGACCCGCTGGCGCGCAGCCTGCACGCGGTCGAGCGCCTCGAGGACGGGGGTGATTTTCTCCTGCTTGAGCTCCCCGCCGTCCTGCAGAAGGATGAGCTCGGCAGCCGGAGCAGTTCCGCTCCGGACCTGCTCTGCCAGCGCGAGGATCGTCCGGACCGCACACGGAATGAGCCCGAGCGTGGCCTGCAGCTCTGCCCGCGCATTCTCGATCCGCGCGCCAATCTCCTGCTCCTCCTTCGCCTTGAGCAGACGGCGCTTACCGACGTGCTTGAGGTAGACTCTGACGAGATCCAGATCCTCCCGGCTCGTGCCCGGCGCAAGCGGAGCGTCTTCGTCCTCCTCCTCTTCTTCCTCCGCCTCTTCGGGGTTGTCCCCCCTTGCGCGGCGCAGCGACTCCTCAGCGTCGAGTGCCTGCACGTCGAAGGCTTCGGGGTCGTCTTCTCGCAGGAGCCGGTCAGGGGGGAGTACTGCCGCCTCCTCTGTATCGTCGCCCGCCATCAACCCGAATTCCTGGGCGCGCTGGCGCCAATCGAGGACGTGGGCATTCCGGTCGGGCTGGTTCCAGTCGATCAGGCTGTCGGCGTCTTTCCGGGGAACTCTCCCACGGGCCGGTGTTCGGGGTGCCGCTTTGCGTGGCATGACAAGCCTGAGCCTTGCAATTAAGTTGCCCGCTCGTCCGTGATATGCTGCGGCGAACAGGTGGAAAGGCAACTCCTGCCGTGCCCGCGTGCCGCGCCGAAACGACGTCCTCCAGACCCTCATTTCCCCGCAACGTAGACTGCTGAGAATTGCTATGCCCACCTCGATCCGCACCGGCGGATCATCAACACGTCAGCAGCCCCGCCCCGGCGGGGCAGAAGTGAGAACAGTCAGCAATGGGTAGAAAACTCTACGTGGGTAACCTCCCGTACACTGCGGGGGAGCAGGACCTGGAACAGCTGTTTGCAGCGTGCGGCACCGTCGAGAGCGTGAAAATCATGCGCGACATGGCCACCGGGCGCGCACGCGGCTTCGGGTTCGTGGAAATGGGGACCGATGAGGAGGCGCAGCGCGCGATCGAGCAGCTCCACGACCACAACTTTGGCGGTCGAAACCTCACGGTGAACGAAGCCAAGCCCATGCCGGCACGCTCCGGCGGTGGGGGCGGCGGCTTCGGTGGAGGTCGCGGCGGCGGCGGCGGTGGTGGCGGTGGCGGCCGGCGCGAGCCCCGCTGGTAGGAACGGGTGCCGTGCCGCGCGTCAAGGGCGTGGCACGGCGTCGCCTCATCGCCTCATCCCCTCACCGCCTCACCGCCTCACCCGAATCCCCAATCCGGCTTCCTGAATCAGCATCACGCATTGCGCTCCGTTCCGCACCAGCTCATCAAGCGAGTCCCAGATGATCCCGCGCGTAGGCGATGGAGCGATCCACCAGATCCATTTCGAGCGCCAGCCGCCCCTCGGGGGTGAGGCCCGTGGTCCGCGGCAGCGGGGCCCGGGGCGTGTGCGCGCGGACCAATGACAGCATCCGGGCGAGATACACGCCGTTCAAATCGCCGAACGTCGCCCAGTACTTGTCCGTGAGGCAGGGGACCTCCAGCGGATCCCGGGTGATCATCTCGAGCGAGAACCGCACCCCGGGTTTCGCGCGGCGGATCGTCTGGACAACGCGCGGCATGTCGAGCATGCCTTCCCCGAGCGGCACCTCCGAGAGCAGAAAGCCTCCCTCGTACTCCTCGACCGCCATGTCCTTCAGGTGGACGTTCACGGTGTACGGCGCCAGCTTCTCGATGGTTTCCATGGGGTCGTCGAGAACGGCCAGGTTGTTGCCGGTGTCGAGCGTCACCCCGAGATAGTCGCTGCTGTACTGCTTCAACAGCGCGACCTGCTGATCGACGCGCCAGTCCTTGTGGTTTTCGATGCCGAGCGGCATCCTGTGCCTTTCCACGACCGGCACCGCCGCGGCAATCTGGCGGTGAAAGCCGGCGACTGCCTCCGCCCAGGCCTCCGGCGTCTCGAACATCTCGTAGCGCCGCCCGAGCAGGCACACGACGCGCAGGCTCGTGGCACCCGCTTCCTTCGCAACCCTCACTGCCTGGTCGAAGACGCCGATATCCTCACCCGGACGCGGCAGGAAGGTCTGGATCTCGACGTACATGCCGAGCTCCTCCTTCAGGCGCCGTGTCTTCCGGGCCCAGTCCATGTCGATGCTCGTCATCCCGCCGTGTGCCCCGGCGGCGCCCACCTTCACCGCAAGGAGCAGCAGGCGATCGGCCTCGAGGAGCCGATGCGGCGAGCTGAAGCGAATGGACTGAAACGAGTCCGAGGTGAGCCCCATCGAGGTGCGTGGCGGCGCCGCGGACCGCGCTGAGAGGGCCGAGGCCATCAGCGGCATCGCGGTCAGCGAGCCCAGGAAATCCCTTCTGGTCACCATCGACACCTCCCCGTGATCGCGCGTGTGACTCTCTGGCGGGACAAGAATGCCGCCCTCAGGGCCAGATCGCCTGCAGCGTGGCGGCCAGGCGGTAACCGCCTTTCGCCAGCTGCACGGGGACGCGCTGCCGCGCCAGCGCGTCGTATACGGCCGGTTGCGCGATCCGCCACCGATGCCCTGTCCGCCCCCCCGCCTGGGGAGTAAGATACTCCATCACGCTGATGCCCTCGTATGCTTCCCGGGCGAGCGGCAGCGCCTCGGTCGCCCAGGCTTCCGGCCAGCCCTCCGGGTCTCCGGGGGTCCTCCAGGATGCGGGCACGCCAAGCTCCTTGACGAGCCGTGCGGCATACGCTGCGGGATCTTCTTTTCGCATCACCAGATTGACGGCATGCGAATCCCAGTACGAATGCAGGTTGAAGTTGCCGTCCGGCCCGTACCGGAGGGCGTTGCCCCCCAGGCTCGAGCGCCAGCGCACCGGCCCCTCGGGCACGACGAACCTCAGCGGTCCCTCCGCGGAGACGAATGCGTTGCCCACGTGGAGCGGCTGATGGATGTCGCCGGCAAAGTGAGCCAGCAGCCGGAGGGCTTCGCGCCGGGTGAACGCCTGCGAGCTTCCGCGCAGGACACGGATGCACTCGCGCGTCATCTGCACGATGTCCGTGAAGTGCGCTCCCGGCAGCGCCGGGTCGTACCGGTCCTTCTGGAAGGGTACGTTCGTGTAGTGGTAGGTTTCATGCGCCGGGTGCGCCAGGCGGAAGCGAGGGGTGTCCTCGTCCTCGTAAGTCGCCGAACGGATCGTGTCGGCCCACACTGACGCATCCGCAAGGCTTTCGCCAGGCCGGAGGATTCCGCGTACTTCCTGCAGGGCCCGGGTGTTCGTCAGGTGCATCTCGGCGATGCGCCCGATCACCCTGTGCCCGGCATCGCCGAACGCGCCGGCGGTCGTGGTCAGGATCAGGGCGAGCCCCGCCCCGAGCATCACAGTCCGCGCCGGAACTCTCACCAGCATGCACAGACGGTACTGGCGTCGAGTGGCAAACGCAACGGACCGCCCCGCGCCCCGGATCCCCGCGACATGTATAATTCCGGCACCCTGACGCCCGGTCCTGACGCCTTCCCCGACGCGCTGCACGCACCCCGCCCGGACGCAGCAGAGACGCACCCTGACGGCCGGCGGCTCACGTTCGCGCTCCTGGCCGCATTGTTCCTGCTCTCGGGCTTCAGCGCGCTCGTCTACCAGATCGTCTGGCTCCGCACGCTTGCGCTGGTCTTCGGCGTGACGGTCTACGCGGCAAGCGCCGTGCTGACCAGCTTCATGGGAGGTCTGGCGCTCGGGTCCTGGCTCGGCGGCCGCCTGGCACAACGCGTCGCCCATCCCCTCAGGACCTTCGGCCTGGTCGAAATCGGCATCGGGCTGAGCGCGCTGGCTGTCCCCGAAGCGCTGCGTCTTGCGCAGACCATCTACGAAGCGGTGCACGCGCAGGCTCCCGACGCGCTCCCCCTGCTGACGCTCGTCCGCCTGCTGTGCGCGGGCATCGTGCTGCTGGTGCCCACCACCCTGATGGGTGCCAGCCTGCCGCTCGCCTCGCGCTACGTGGCATCCGCAGGCGGAGCCGCCGCCTCCCGGATCGGCCTCCTGTATGCCTCGAATACCACCGGGGGGATCATCGGCACGCTGCTCGCCGGCTTCGTCCTGATTGGCGGGGCAGGGGTCACGCGAACCACGCAGATTGCCGTCCTGGCCAACCTCATTGTGGGTGGCGCCGCGCTGCTGTTGTTCCGGACGGCCAGCGCGGGACAGGCGCGGCCGCAGATGACCGAGGTGACGGCCGGCGCACGCTCCATCACGCGGGTCCAGCGAGCAGTGCTCGTTGCGCTCGCCCTTGCCGGGTTCGCCGGACTCGCGCTCGAGGTGATCTGGTTCCGCATCCTCGTGCTCTTCATCCCCGCAACGACCTACGCCTTTACCACGATGCTGGCGACGGTGCTGCTCGGGATTGCCGTCGGTTCGGCGGTGGCGGCGGCGCGCCTCGAGCGGATCGCCGATCCCCTGCGCTCCCTCGCCCGCGTGCAGGTGGCAACAGGAGTGCTGGCCATTCTCTCGATGGCCGCGCTCGTCGTCACGTACCGCCTCGGGTGGCGGACGAGCGGCATGGTACAAGCGTGCATCGTAGCGATGCTCCCCGCGACCCTGCTCATGGGCGCGACATTTCCGCTTGCCCTGTCCATCTGGCTGCGCGACGCGGCGGAGGAAGTCGGGCGGCGTGTCGGGGTGCTCTACGCCGTCAACGTCTGCGGGGCCGTGGCCGGCGCGCTGGCTGGCGGGTTCCTCCTGCTTCCCCTGATGGGCAGCCGGGGCAGCCTCGTCTTCGTGGCGGCGCTCTACTGCCTGGCCGGCTGGCTGCTCGTCGCTTCCCGCGCGGAGGCCCGGATGACGCGCCGCGCGGCTCTGGCTGCGGGCGGCTCATGGTTGGCCGCGGCGCTGGTGCTGCCCGACATCTACGGCGCCGTGCTCGAGCGGCGGCATGGACACGGCGAGCGGCTCGTCTTCCGTGCCGAAGGGGTGCAGACCACCGCCACGGTGCACTTCCAGCCGCCAGGCCAGCGGGTGCTGTACCTCGACGGCCTCCACCAGGCGAACGATTCGGAGGCGATGGTCCGTGTGCACGCAGAAATCGGTCATCTACCGATCGTGCTGCACCCTCGTCCGGAGCGCGCGCTGGTCATCGGCCTCGGCGGCGGCGTCACGGCCGGCGCAGTCGCGGCTCACACCGGCACCACCACCGACGTCGTCGAGCTCGCGGCCAGCGTGATTGCCGCGGCGCCGTACTTCTCGCACGTGAACGGCGACCTGCTGCGCCGCCCGAACGTGCGGCTGCGCGTGGACGACGGCCGGAACTATCTGATGATGACAGGCGAGCGATATGACGTGCTGACCGCCGACATCATTCAGCCTGTGCACGCCGGCGCGGGCAACCTGTACTCACGGGAGTATTTCACCCTGGCGCGGCGCGTCCTTCGTGAGGGGGGGCTGATGATGCAGTGGATCGGCCACCGCGAGGACGAGCACTACAGGCTGATCATGCGGACGTTCCTCGACGTCTTCCCGCACGCGACGCTGTGGGGCGGGGGCACGCTGATGGTCGGGAGCCTCGCGCCGCTGACGCTGAGCCGGGAGAGCTTCGAGCGGCACCTCACCGATCCCGACACCCGCTTTGCCCTCGCACGAGTAGGTCTCGAGGATTGGGACGCGCTGCTGGCCCGGTATACGGCCGGTGCCGAGGAGATGCAGCGGTTCGTCGGCCCCGGCCCGGTGCTCACCGACGACCGGCCGATGCTCGAGTATCACCGGTCGCTCGAGGGGGGTGTGCGTCCGCTCGATATCTCGACGCTCAAGGGAGATGTCGCACGGCACATCGTTCCGTAGGCTGTTGCCAGTTGCAGCCAGTTGCCAGTTACCTGCTTCCAGCTTCCCTTCCCGCTTCCCGCTTCCCGCTGCCAGTTTCCACTTCGACGGGTGGAGGCGAGCGGTTGAGCGTTGGGCGTTCGGGCCGTTGGGCCTTGGGAACTGGGCGTTGGAAGTTGGGCGTTGGGCGTTGGGAATTGGGCCTTGGGAATTGGGCGTTGGGAATTGGGCGTTGGGCGTTGGGCGTTGGGGGAGCAACTGGCAACCCGCCTCTCATCCCAGCCGCTCGGGGCGCCACTGCAGCCCGGTCAGCAGGATCCGCTGCAGCAGCTGTTCGTATGACAGGCCGGCCAGCTCGGCGGATTCGGCCAGATCCTCCCCGTATCCAAGCTGCGGGTTGGGGTTTGCCTCGATGACGTACGCTTTTCCCGCTTCGTCCATCCTCAGGTCGATGCGTGCGTAGCCGCTGAGATCCAGCGCGCGGTAGACACGCTTGCACAGGTGTTGAATCCGCCGGGCGGCCCCTTCATCGGGCAGCTGGGCCTCGAGTGTCGTGATGCCGTATTTGCTCTGGTATTTCGTGCTCCACTTCACCCGCTCAGTGGCAATCCGGTGGACTTCATCTCCGCGCTTCGTGAAGTGCAGCTCCCAGACGGGGAACACCGTCAGCCGCTGGTTGCCGATGATCCCGACGTACAGCTCCCGCCCGTCGATGTAGCGCTCGACGATGGCATCGGTACGGATGCTCTCGTGAATGAAACGCACCCGTTCGGCCAGCTTGTGATCGTCGTCCACGACCGATGCCTGCGAGATGCCCGTGGAGCCTTCCTGCGTGAGCGACTTCACGATGAGCGGGAACTTGAGGCGCTTCGGGCGGCGCACCTTGCGGCCCATGTGGACGACCGTGAACTCGGGAACCGGGATGCGGTGGTAGTGCAGGATCGTCTTCGAAAGCGCCTTGTCCCTCGAGAGCATCAGCCCGCGCGGGTTGCACCCGGTGTAGGGCACCCGCAGCAGCTCGAGGTACGACACCACGTTGTGATCGAACGCGCCCAGCTCGTGAAACGCCTCCATCATGTTGAAGACGATGTCAGGCTTCCACTCCTCGACCGTACGGCGGACGACCGAGAGGTCGTCACCGACACCCAGCGGGTGTACCTCGTGCCCCATCTCCCGGAGGGTGACCAGCACGTCGTGCTCGGTCTTCCACTGAACCGTCATGAGGTCGTGCCCGGACACGTCGTCAGGGGGCACCATGTAGTCGTGCATGAGCACGAGCACGCACAGCTTCCTCACAATGCCACCCGGTGCCGGCCGCTGTGCAGGTAGTTCATTGTCTGCACCGTCAGGGCGACGATGAAGTCGGAACGGGTGCGCTCTTCCGCGCCGGGTACGAAACGCAGCAGCAGGGCGTCACAACGTTCCGTCATCTCTTCAATCACCTGGTCGATCGTGTACTGGTACACGCCGGTCCACTCCGCGACGGTGCGTCTCACGTCCCGGCGGATCCGGTTCATGAACCTCGACGCGGGAAGCGTGCGGGCGCCATCGGCCGGCTGCGGGAACAGCCGGCGCAGGTCACGGTCGTAGAAGTCCGGATAGTCGAGCCCGTAATGCGCCGTCTTCTTGCGGTAGTGCTGGCGAAGCGTGCGGCGGATCCGGTGCAGCGGGTCGACCGTTCCCGCATGGCTCACCAGCGGCGGCCGCTGTGCAATCTCCTGCATCAACTCGTCGACGTACTCCAGTTTCCTGAGGGCCGGCCATTCGAGGTACCGGCGCCGCCAGTCGGACCGCGGATTGAGCCAGACCGCAAACGTCTCGGCGAAATCCTCGTCCGGGTGACTCTGGGCATAGGAGTAATCGAGGTGCAGCACGTAGCTGCGGCTGTACGGCTTCGGTGCGTAGAACTCCGGATAGGGAAGCGACGACCGGCCGAACAGCGCCTGTCTCCGCCGCCGGCGGCGCAGCATGTACGCGTTGTCGATGGCATGGCCCGCCTCGTGACGGAGGATGCGCATGCACCAGGAGGGGGTGCCCCCTTCCACCTCGAGCATCTTCTGGAGCTCGAGCCGCTTCAGGCGGGGGTGCGCGAGGTAGAACGGCACCGCCACTCCCGGCACGCCGTCAGGGGTGAACCACTCGTCCGACAGCCAGAAGTGCGGCCGGAAGGCCAGCCCGCGGTCGGCGAGCTCCTGGTACAACTCGGTGATCCGTTTCTGGACCGCACTCCCGTCCAGGGTGACGCCCAGCTCCGCCATCCGCAGGGACAGAAGCTTGTCGTCCGCCCAGTGTGCCCACACCGGTTCCTGCCGCCCGGGTACCGGAGGGGAGACGCTCGCCGGGTGGGGGAGGGCCGCTTCTTCGGGAGGCTCAACCTCCTCGCCAGGATCCGTCGTCACGATGTCGGTCACAGGAAAAGAGCATACCTTCAGGCGGCCCTCTTCTTGCCCCGTCTGCCTGCGTTCAGCCGGTGCGTGGGCCATCGGCTGTCAGTTGTCAACGATGCAAGCCTCTGAGGACACGCGGGATGCACCTGCCGGAGCGGCAAACGAGGGAAGCGGGAAAGGGGGAGGTCTCCACGACCGATCACGGATCCGTCGGCGCACAGTCGAAGACTGCATCCGAACGTGGGGCGTGGCGCTCGGAAGGGGCCGGGCCCGGCGAGGTGGTGACCCTTCTCGCTCGGGCGGTTCAGCAGCTCCACACCTATCCCGCATCGAGCACACTCTGCGTCAGCGCGATCGACGCCACCCGGCAGGCGCTCCTGACGTCAGGCTGCGAGCGCGTGTCGTTCCGCGTCACTCCCTCCACCCTGATCCTCGGCGACGAGCCGGTCGGAGGCCCGATCGTCGGGCGCGAGCTCGCCCGTCGGCTGCACCGGGCCGCGGTAGCTTCGGTGGTCATCGAGCGAGCGGCGTCGTCCCGCGAACTGTCCCGCTTCTGTGAGGACCTCGTGCGCTGCGGCGAGCGCGGGGCTGCGCCGATGAGCCTCGCCGAAAGGCTTGCGGAGCACGGCATCGAACACGTGGTGGTGGAGCTGGCGAGCAGACCGGAGGTCCTGGAAGTCGGAGAGCTGAAGCCCGGCATGGCTGACGCGCTGAACCGCGAGCGGTCGCGGTTCGACGAGCAGGTCGCGCAGGAAGCCGCCATGGGCCATCTCTACCCGCCGCAGAAAGGCTGGGTGCGGCTCGACCCCTCGGTCGGCGGACCCCGTGTCTCGCTGCTGGATCTCGCGATTCTGGCGGAGCGTCCTGACGCGCTGGCGTTGATGCTCCTGCGGCTCACCGACGAGGCTGCCGGCATCACTCCTGCCGAAGCGCTCGGCCGGAAGTACAGCGATGTTGCCCTGCTGATATCCGCGCTCGATCCACCAGTCGCGCGCCGCATGCTGGCCGGGCTCGCACGTGCGGTGCTGGACCTGAACACCGAGAGCCGGCAGGCGCTCCTCCGCCGGGCCGTCCTGCCGGGCCTGCTGGAGGGACGTCTCGACGGCGCGATCCTCCGGGACTTTCCCGACGTAGACCTCGCCGAGTCGCTTTGCCTGCTGCTGGATCTGGAGACCGCCGCCCCGGAGCTCCTCACGACCGCCCTTTCCCGACTGGCGCTGTCGACAGACCGCCAGGCGGCGGTGGTACCGCTGCTCGACGCGCAGCTCGAGGCCCGTCAGGCCGCGGCGCAGGACGAGGCGCGCCAGACCACGCTGGTCCGCCACGCGCGCGAACTGGTGCGCATGGACGGTTCTTCCGCCAGATCCTTCGCGGACTACTCGGCGTTCGATCTTTCGATGGACGAGCAATCAGCCACGTGCCTCGATGAAATGCGCCGTGTCCTGCCGGAAGGGGACGAACTGCTCGACCAGCTCACCTGCCTGTGGAATCTCGTCTGTCTCGAACCCAATCCGGACGAGGCGTCGCGGTTCCTGGCGAGGGCCTTCGGACTGCTGGACCTGCTGGAACGGGAATCACGCGGTGCGGAACTGCCCGCGTGGCTTGCGCAGTACCGGGATCTGGCGGACCGGCTGCGCGAGAGCCGGCCCGACGTTGCCGACGTGGTGGAGCGATCCCTTGCGGACTTTTGCACACCTGCGCGCGCAGCGTGGGTGGTCGACATTTCGGTTCGCGAGCCGGGCGGCCGTGAGGCTGCCCATGCGGTGATTACCGCCCTTGGTCCGTCCATCGCGGCCCCGCTCGTCGCGTGCCTGACGCGGGACGGTGGTCCACGGGGAAACCACGGCCCTCGCGGCCAGGACACCAGGGTGCAGGCTGTGCTGCAGCTGCTCGAGGATCATGCCGTCGTGCTGGCGCCGGCTCTCGTGCCTATGTTCGATCGCAGCGCGCCGGCGGTCCTCCGGCTGCTGCTGCGCGTCATGGGTTCGGCCGGGCCGGGGCACGAAGAAGCGATCGCACCGTACCTCTCCGCGGCCGGCGAACCGATCGCGCGCGAAGCGCTGCGGTCACTCGTACGCATCGGTTCGCCGAAGGCGGCCGGTCTGGTTGCGGAGCAGATCGTCAAGGCCCGCGGCGTGATGGGACTTGCCGCCGAGGAAACGCTCTGGCACTTTCCGGCAGGGGAGGCGCAACGTCACGCGCGCGCGCTCCTGGCGCGTCGCGACTTCACCACCGCGCAGCCCGAGGCTGCCGGGCGGCTGCTGGATCGTGCCGTCAGCGGTGGAGCTGCCGACCTGCGCCGGGTCCTGCCCGGGCTGGCCTCCATGCGATTCCGCATCTGGAACCCGGCGCTCGCGCGTGTTGCCCGGAAAGCGAACACTCTTCTCAATGCATCCACGTCATGACCACCGCCGCTCCTGCTGCCGACCCGGTTCTCGATCCCCTGCCGCTGCTCAAAGGCCTGGGCAGTCTCCGGAAGCTGACAGGGATGTACCCGCCCGGCCATCCCGCCATCGCGCAGAAGCTGGGGGAGCTCGACGCCGCCGTCCAGGCGCACCTCCGCCGGACCGACGTCCTGCGGCTGGACGTCATCCATGGGGAGGTTCACGTCGACGGGCTGTCCGTGCGCCCCGAGGGGAACGCCAACGCCAAGGTCCTGGAGGAGCTGACGGGACTCGGCATCGACAGCATCCACATCAGCCGGGGCGTCTCACCGGCCGATCTGCACGGCCTGTCCGTCTTTCTCTGGGAGCTGAGGGATTCGGCCGTCTCTGCGCCGATGGCCGTTCAACTCGCCGCCCGGGGCGTTTGCCACATCAGCCTGGCCCGCCTCGTTCCTCTCGATACGCGCTGGCGTGCGACGAGCTGGGCCGAGCGCCCGGCCGACGTGTACGACCCGGCCTATGCGGAGTCCCTCGATCTGATGCAGGGGACATTCGAGAGCGTGCAGGACGGGCGTGAGCTCAAGCTCGATACCGTCCGGCACGTCGTCGAACTCCTCATCGAGAAGGTGTCGGGGAGCAGCGCGGCGCTCGCGCAGATCCTGGCCGTCAAGATGTACGAGAACCTCACCTACTGCCACTCGGTCAACGTCGCGACGCTCAGCCTGCTCCTCGCCAGGAGCGTCGGGCTCGATGCGCAGACCATCGCGGCGATCGGTGAAGCCGCCCTGCTGCACGACATCGGGAAGACCCGCATCCCGCTCGACGTCATACGCAAGCCGGGGGCGCTCGACAAGCGGGAACGTGCGCTGATGGAGTCGCACACGGTCTTCGGGGCCCGCATTCTCGTGGAGGTGGAAGGACTGCGCCGGTTGACCCCCACCGTGGCGCTCGAGCACCACCGCGCGGCGACGGGGGCAGGCTATCCCGATCTGGGCGATCGCCGGCCGCATCTCATGAGTCAGCTCGTAGCCGTCGCAGATATCTACGAGGCCGTCACGGGCGCCCGCACGTACCAGGCCCCTGCGCAGCCGGAACAGGCATGTCTCGTCCTTGCGCGGCTTGCCGGGAGCAAGCTGAATGCAGCGCTCGTCAAGGCGTTCGTGGCGGCGGTCACGTTCTTTCCGATCGGCTCCGTCGTCCGAACGAACCGGGACGAGACGGGGGTCGTGGTCGCGACGAACCCGTCCGACCCGTTGCATCCCGTCATCGCGCTCGCCACCACAGACTTCGCACGCGTGCCGGGCCAGGTGGACACATCCCTGCGCGAACCCTCAGGCGGGTACGCTCGCCACATCGTCGAGACGCTGCAGCCGCCGCTGGGGCTCGACATAGGTGATTTCCTGCAGGCGTGACACCAGTCACCAGGGCGTCAGGGCGTCTCCAGAATCTGACCGTCGGCAATGAGCCGGTCACGGAGGGCGGAGTAGGGGACGTCCTGGACCGCCAGATTGCGTTCGATGGCCAGCGCGGCGGCGGTCGCGGCGGACTGCCCCAGAATCATGAACACCGGCTCCATACGTATCGAGCCGAAGGCGATGTGGGAGCTCGAGACGCAGACCGGCACGAGCAGATTCCCCGCCTGCCCGCGGCGGGAAACGAGTGATCCATAGGCAATCTGGTAAGGGCCGGGCAGCGGAACGCCGATGTCCCCTTCGTTCTGGACGTGTCCCTCCGGCGTGATGTAGCGCTGCACGTTGTGGGAGTCGATCGTGTACGACCCCATACCGACGGGGTCCGGCGTCGGTCGGCGGTTGAGCAGCTCGTTTTCCGTCATCACATAGGCGCCGATCATCCGGCGCGCTTCCCGCACGTAGATCTGGTGCGGCCAGCCGCCGTTGTTGGTGAACTCATCCTTCGGGAGACCCCAGCGCCGCATCTGTGCCTGGACGTCCTCCGGCACGCGCGGATCGTTCGCGATGAAGTAGAGCCAGCCCTTCTGATAAGTCTCATGCTCCTTCAGGATCGCCCGGCGCCGGTCGTACGAGGCCTCGGGATAGTCGTAATTGAAGCCGATGTTGTCGGTGCTGAACGGACCGTGGTTGTTGCTGTCGGTCTTGCGGTTTGGAACCGGGTCGAACTTGTCGAACGTCTCGCGCCATTTCGCCTGGTAGATCCGGAGGAGCAGCTCGTATTGCGCCGGATCGTAGCCGTCCGGCTTGGGAAACGGAATGCGGTTGTCGGGATGGTCGGTCACGCAGTACCGGTAGCAGTACGCCTGGATTCTGTTGTCGGCCTGGCCGTACTCTCCGGGCGGGGCCGTGCTGATCCGCGGAAGCACCCCGCTTCCGGGATCTCCAGGCACGACGTACGGGCTGATGGGTTCCTTCAGGACGCCGAAGTGATGTCGATGGTGCAGCACCCCTGTCTGCACGCCGTTCCATTTTTCCTGGTACGTGCTCTGTGCTTCCCGCCCGACGTAGTAACTCACGCCGGCGGCCGCCATGAGGTCTCCCTCGTAGGTGGCATCGATGAACATCCGTCCGGCGTACGTCCTGCCGCTCAGCATGGTGATGGAGACAATCCGGTCACCGTTCTTCCGCACGCCGTTCTCGCGATCGAGCCACTCATCGCGGTGAACCGCGATCGCGTGCTCCTTCACCATCGCCTCGAACACGCGCTCCGCCACGTGCGGCTCGAAGATCCACATCGTCCGGTGCTCGCCGTCCATGGCTGGCGTACCCTGGCCCTTGTTGCCGTATGAGTCCCGCGTCTGCCATTTCCAGGCACCGGGCTCCTGATAGTGGCGCCAGACCCGGTGATAGAACTCACGGGCCAGCCCCCCTATGACCGCCTTATTGCCCGTGTCGGTAAAGCCCAGCCCGCCGCTCGACAGGCCTCCCAGATGTTTGTCCGGTCCGACGATCACGACCGTCCGCCCCATGCGCCGGGCCTGCACTGCAGCCGCCACTCCCGCCGACGTGCCTCCGTACACCACCAGGTCGTACTGGTTCGGCTGTGCCCCGGAGGATGCGGAGGAGGCCAGCAGCGCAAGCACAGCGCCACCGAGCCCCAGAAGTCGCATTCCCGCCGGTCGTACGGTTCCCCTAAGCGCGCGGCCCGTCATCAGCATCCGCGGATTGTAGCGGACGGATGACGGATCCGCCTCAGAGGTCGGAGATCAGAAGTTCGGAATCGGTGGCGACAGCTGACCCGTTCATCATCCCGCCCGCAACCGCGGCGAGGTCCTGAGCGAAGGGGGTGTCTTCGCGAATCGCCTGTGCGATCTGCTCATCGAGGAGCGCGGCCGCGGTGGTCCCCTCCATGGCAGCGCGATATGCATAGAGCTGGCAGGCGTAATCGAGATTGTCCCTCAGCCGGCGATGGACGATCTCCGATGCCTTGCCGCTCTCGACGTCGGCGCGGTGCACCACGCGAACCTCCTCCAGCAGAGTGTCCGCATACTCACGGAGTTCCGCGAGCGTCTTCAGCTCCTGGGTGTGACGAAGGAGCAGCACGCCGGCGTGTCCTGACAGGAGCCGTGCGAATGCCACGTGTGCCCCGTGAACGGCAGGCCCGTGGACGTACTCCGGCGTGCCCCAATCGTCCGCGTAGACAACCGCAATCGGGGTGCCGTGGAGCACGACGGGCAGTGCGACGGCGGAGGTCGGGAATCCAGCGAATGGCATTCCGGAACGCAGGGCGACATCTTCGCCTGACAGGCTCCCGATGCTCCCAGTGCGGACGGCGCTGGTGATGATCGAGTCGGCGGTCAACGGAAGGACCAGCGACGAGAGGCCCACCGGGTCGTCGAAGCCAACCTGTCCCTCGCTCTTCAGCCGGTCTCCAATGACACGGAAGAGCGCCACACGCGAAAACTGGCTCGACAGCCGCTCCATCAGTTCGAGCAGCAGTTCCGTCGAGCCCGAGGCGCCGCCCATCTCCGCCGTCGCGCTGGCGGAGGCCTCGAAGAGCGACATCAGCCGGTCGAGTTCCCGGCGGACCGTGTCGGCCTCCGCAAGCCCTTCCCGGAGCTCGCGTTCAGCCTCGCCGGCCTGATGCAGACGGGCACGAACCTCCAGAATCTCGGCGTCGAGTGACCGCACATGCTCATCCCGCTCCTCGAGGCGCTGGATCAGCGCGTCGCGTTCCTGCTGTGCCGCCGACGATCCTGCCATCAGCGACGTCTCGAGGGTCAGGATGCGCCCGAAGCTCTCCTCGAGGCGAACGGCCAAATCATCACGCTGCGCGCGGTACTCGGCCGATGCGGCGAGCTCCGCCTCGAGGGTGAGGATGCGCGCTGAACTCTCCTCGAGCCGGATGGCAAGATCGTCACGCTGCGTGCGGGACTCTCCCGATGCGGCCAGATCCGCCTCGAGCGCCTCGATGCGGGCGGCGCCAGCGTCCAGGGCAGCGGCAAGGGTCGCCCGCTCCTCAGCAACGAGGCGAGCGGCCTCGGCCTGCATCTGGAGGGCGCTGTCCCGGGCGGCAAGTTCGTCCCGCAGGGTGGCTTCGCACGCCGCCGACACCCCGAGGCGCGCCTCGAGCTCGCGCACATGCGCATGCACCTGTTCGTGCGCAGCCTGGAGCTCGCGGATAGTGTTGTGCCGCTCCTCGAGCGCGGAGGTGAGAGTGTCGCGCTCGGAGCGAACTCCCTGCAGTGCGGAGAGCTGTGCAAGAAGGGCGGCGTGCCCGGCCGCGCGACCGTCGATTTCCGTCTGGAGCTGCTGGTTCCGGGCGGCAGCCTGGTCCATCAGCGCCCCCGCCGTCTCGAGGTCGCCGGCGAGCGAGGCGCGGTCCTGTGCAGCCCTGTTCAGCTCCTCTCGAGCCTCCCGCAAGGCCCCCTCGAACCCCGCGTGCGCCTCGGCGGAGAGCGCGAAATCCCGAGTCAGAGCCTCCGCGTGCTCGCAAAGGCCCTGCAGCTCTCCCTCGAGCCGTGCTCTCTCCGTGTGAGCTTCGCCGAGAGCAGCATCGAGGAGCGCGTTCTGCGTGAGCCCTGCCTGGAGCTCTCCACGAACGTCATGAAGCTGACGCGCGGCCTCCTCATGAACCCGCGCGATCTCTCCCTGCGCCGCGCTCATCAGCGAGGCAGCAAGCTTCTGTATGTCGTCGTCGCCGGCACCGTGCGGGGCTTCGATACCGCGCACCGCGGCGTCGAGCGCTTCCCGGAGCGCGTGCAGGTGGCCCAGCGACACGTGAGCCCTTGCAGCGAGGAGCTGCCGGATCAGCGCCGGTGTGTCGATCGAAGCAAGGGGATGGAGGTCCATCGGGTTGAGGGGCACTTGAACGTATTGCAACGCAAAGGCCCGTTCCACACACCAGAAACGTGCAGCGTCAGCCCTCAGCTCCGGTCAGCCGCTAACAATTCCGTGCGGCGGATTGCATTTCTGGTTAGAGCTCAGGCCTGCCCCTTCACGTGCTCCTTCCAGCTGCGATTCAGTCTGGTCACCCCCGGCATCGGGACGGGAGGGACCTCCATCGACTGGAAGCTGATGTTCGGCGGAGTAAGGTCGAGTTCCGCTTTCAGGACCTCGTCCCACGTCAGTTCCTGCCCCGTGTACGCAGCCTCGCGGCCGAGAATCGCCGTCAGGGTGCTCTCGGCTACGGTCTTGAGCTCGTTGATCGGTTTGCCCGCGCGGATGCTGGCAATCAGGTTCGTGTGCTCCTGGACGTAAGGGCTCACCGGCTTTTCGGGCCGCTCGTAGGCCCAGGCGCTCGGCCCCATGATCTTGCCGGACGGATCCGTGCTTCCCCTGGTGCCGATGAAGTGCTCCCCTACGCGGTTGCGCGTTCCCTCGATCTGGCGGCACATGCTCATGACCCGTGCGCCGCTCGGGTACTCGAAGTCGACCGCGAAGTGGTCGAAGATGTGACCATATCTCGGGTCCGTCCGCTGCTGCCGCCCGCCCACCGCGATGGCGCGGATCGGATGTTCCCTCAGCACCCAGTTGGCCACGTCGATGTTGTGCACGTGCTGTTCGACGATGTGATCGCCGGAGAGCCAGGCGAAGTACAGCCAATTACGGATCTGCCATTCGGTATCGGACCAGTCCGGCTGACGAGGATGGTTCCAGAGCCCTCCCTGGTTCCAGAACACCTGCCCGCTGACGATGTCGCCGATCGCTCCCTCGTGCAGGCGCGCGATGGTCGCCAGGTATTCGGCCTGGTGGCGGCGCTGGGTGCCGGCGCCGATCCCGAGGTTCTTCGTCAGGGCGGTCTCGTACGTGGCCAGCACGGATCGGATGCCGACCGAATCGGTCGCCACAGGCTTCTCGGTGAACACGTGCTTCCCGGCGGCAACAGCCGCTGCGAGGTGCACGGGCCGGAAACCGGGGGGCGTGGCCAGGATGACCAGGTCCACGTCGGGTGACGTGACCACATTCTTGTACGCGTCGAATCCCGTAAACACCCGCTCACCGGTCACCTTGAAGCCGCCCTTCCACTTTGCCTCGAAAGCCGCGTCACCCGCCGCCGTCTTGTCGAGCTGCATCCGGGATTGCTCGAGCCGATCAGGGCTGAGATCACCCAGCGCGGTGATCTCGATCCCTTCCGAGGACATCAGGACGTCCCGGATGGCGCCGGTCCCCCGGCCCCCCGTCCCGACGACTCCGACGCGAACCACATCCGATCCAAACACCCGGGCGCCGCTTGGAAACATCATCGCCGCGGCCGCCGCGGTCGTGGTCTGCACGAACGTCCGCCGTGTGACTGCGTTGTCACTCATCACGCGCTCCCTCTTGTGGCACTGTCTGTGGCGTCATTGCTCGGACATCACGATTCGAAACCCGACGAATGGCCCATCCGAGAGCCACCAGTTGCTTTTCGGGAGCTGCGGATCCCGCTCGTTCCATGACGAATCCTGGACAGCACGTGCCGTCGGCCCGGTCCCCTCGAGGGGATCCCGGAAGGAGCCGCCTCGTGTCACGAGCTCGCCGTCGGCCGTCGTCACCCACTCTGCGGCGTTCCCGAAAAGGTCGTGGAGCCCCAGCGCATCCGGCTTGCGCTTCCCGACCGGATGGGTGGTCCCCTTGGCGTTGCCCCGGTGCCACGTCATAGCCTCGCGACCCCCTTCATCGCTGCCGGCCGCCGCCAGCTCCGCCGCGCGGACCCATTCCGCCTCGGTCGGCAGCCGGTACCGTTTGCCGGTTTTCGACGACAGCCACGTGCAGAACGCCTCGGCGGCTGCTCGCGTCACGCTGATGACCGGGTAGCCGGCGTGGCCCCAGCCGTAATCCGGTGCACCATACGGTTGTGACGGGCGCGTCGTGGCGTCTGCGCTACCCTTCGAGCCGTCCAGGCCCGACGCAAAGACATCGTACATGTCCCACGTCACTTCGGTCCTGCTGATCAGGAAGGGGTTGACCTGAGTCGCCGCACCCTCGAGGGTGACCGCACCGCCGGGAACCGGCACCATCTCGAAAGCGACCAGCGTCCCCGCAATCGACTCCCGGTAGCCCTGGGCCTCTCCCGCAGGCGCGGGGGCCTGCGCGGCAACAGGCTCCAGCCCCTCCGCTGACCCGAGCAACGCGGCCGTCAGGACGGTGGTCACAAGCCAGAGAGGCCGCCGGCGAGGCAGTCGTACGGACCGAGCCGATCGGGGGGCAGAAGGCAAAGGCACCACGAGAAAGCCCATTATTACGCACCCTATCAAAATTGGGTATGGGCGCGCGGCTGTCCCGGCGGCGGTTCGTGGAATGTCGATTCATTCCGACTGCCATCGCGCCGAACGCCAGATTTCCCCACGGAACAGCACCAGGACGGTGAGCACCTCCAGGCGGCCGATCCACATCTCCAGCGTCAGGACAATCTTGCTGATCGGGTGGAGGTCTGCGAAGTGGCCCATCGGGCCTACCGCGCTGAACCCGGGACCGACGTTGCCGATCGTTGCTGCCGAGGCGGTGATCCCCGTGACCAGGTCGGCGCCCAGGGCGATGACGATCGTGGCGCCGATCGCGAAGGTGAGGATGTAGAACAGCATGAACACCACAACCTCCCTCATCGTCTGGTCGGGCACGACGCGCCCGCCGAGCTTCACCGGCAGCACGGCGCGGGGATGGAGCGTCCGGCGCAGTTCGCGAAGGGTGTAGCGCGCCATCAGGACGTGACGGACGACCTTTGGCCCCCCTGCGGCGGATCCGGCGGAACCCCCGATGAACATCAGCGCGAGGAGCACGACCTTCGCCTGGTCGCTCCAGAGGTTGAAGTCCTCACTGGCGTACCCCGTCGTCGTGATGATGGACACGGTCTGAAAGAGACCGTGCCGGATCGCGGCGGCGAGGGACGTGCCGTTCACCATGAGAAACGGGACGAGCAGCACGGTTGCAGCGAGGATCGCACCGAGGTAAGCCCGGAACTCCTCGTCGTGCAGGAGCGCCCGCCCATGCCCGCCCCGCGCGACCCGTACCTGCAGCGCGAAGTTCACGCCGGCCAGGATCATGAACACCAGAATCACCCACTGCACCGCGGGACTGTAGCCGGCGAGCGAGGCGGGGTTGGGGGAGAAGCCTCCGGCGGCCAGGGTCGTCATGGCATGGCAGACGGCGTCGAAGAGCGACATGCCCGCCCCGAGGAGGGCGATGACCTCAGCGGCAGTCAGCACCGCGTACAGGCGCCAGAGCACCATCGCGGTCTGACGGATCTGCGGCGTGAGCTTTTCGTCGGTCGGGCCCGAGGCTTCCGCGAAGAAGAGCTCCCGGCCGCCGATGGCGAGCCTGGGCAGGACCGCGACGAACAGCGCGATCACCCCCATCCCTCCCAGCCACTGCGTCATCGACCGCCAGAAGAAGATGCCCCTGCCGAACGCGTCGAAATCCCTGAACACCGTCGCGCCCGTGGTGGTGAGTCCCGACATTGACTCGAACAGCGCGTCGATGAAGCCGAGACCGGCCCAGATATACGGCACGGCCGCCACGTGCGCCATCAGGATCCAGGTCCCCGCAACGACGCTCATTCCTTCCACGCGGCGCAACCGTTCGGCGGCTGCCTGCGACCTGGGTCCGCCAGCCATGCGCATGCCCTCCCCGAGCGCGAGTGTCCCCAGGGCGGTAGCCAGGAAGCCGGCGGCATCAGTCCACTCGTGGTACAGCGCGGCCACCAGCGCCGGCAGGAACACCATGATGCCGAACAACCGCACGAGAACGCCGACGAGGTGAATGACGACAGCAAGACGCATGGTGCGGCTACCTGCGCGGGCTGAAGAACGTCCGCACCTGATCGGCGGCACCGCGGGTACAGAACACGAGCAGGCGGTCGCCGGATCCCAGGCGATCGGTTCCATGCGGCACGATCGCCTTGTCCGGCCGCAGGATGGCGCCGACGATGCTGTCGCGCGGGGGGTCGAGCTCGCGCAGCGTGCGTCCGTCGTGCTGAGGCGGGACCTGGACTTCCAGGATGCGTCCCTCGCCTTCCTCGAGCACCGCCAGCAGGCTTGCCTGCCCCCCTTCGACCTGGTGCAGGACCGAAGCCACCGCTGCACCCCTGGCGGAGAGGGCAACGTCGACACCCACGCGCTCGAACAGCCTCAGGTTCGCCGGCTTGCTGACCCGCGTGATGATGCGGCGAACGCCGAGCTGGCGGCCCAGCAGGGACGCCAGCAGATTCTTCTCGTCGTTGTCGATGACCGACACGAGCACATCGCTGCGTCCGATGTCTTCGGCTTCGAGCAGCCCGAGGTCCGTGCCGTCTCCGTTCAGCACCAGGGCATGACGCAGGCGGGCCGCCAGCATCTCGCCGCGCTTCTGCTCCCGCTCGATGATACGCAGCTCCATGCCCTTCATGGCATCGAGCCGCTCGGCCAGGCGCAGCCCGACGTCACCCCCGCCGATGATCGTCACGCGCTGCCGGCCGGTCCCGGCGGCCGGGGTGACACGCCGCTGAACCTCGGTCATGGCCGCAGCCGTTCCCATCACGATCGCTTTGTCGCCCGCCATGAGCCGCGTATCGCCGCGCGGAATGAAGAAGGTGTCCCCTCGGCGGACCGCGACCAGGAGCGAGCCTGGCGGCAGCCGGAGTTCCGCCAGGGTCTGTTCGATGAGCGGAGAGTCACTGTCCAGGCGGTACTCGACGAGCCGTATCGCCCCCTGTTCGAAGACCTCCGCGTCTATGGCGCCGGGAGTGGCGACAATGCGCTCGATGTCGTCAGCCAGCTGTGCCTCTGGCCAGACGACGCGGTCGATGCCGAAGCGTTCGAGTCCCTCCCGTTGCTCTGACAGGCCGAGGAAGTCCTCGCGCGAAACGAAGCAGATGGTCTGCGGGGACCCGAGCTGGTGCGCCATGCCGCAGGCCACGATGTTCACCTCGTCCAGGCCGGTGCAGGCGATGATGATGTCCGCTCGATCGATTCCAGCCCGCCGGAGGGTCTCGGCGGTGGTCCCCCCGCCGACGATGAACTCGATGTCCAGCTTGTCGAACCGGTCGGCTGCTTCCGACGCCTGATCGATGACGATGACCTCGTGCCTGAGGGAGAGCGCCTGGGCCAGCCCGAACCCGACCTCCCCCCCGCCCACGATGATGATGCGCATGTGCGTTCGCATCTTAGCAGCGGCGCCCCTGCTCCCCGCGGGTCGGGGCCAGAACGAGCTCCTGCTCAGGTACCACGGTTGACGCTGGGGACTGGAAGATCACCGCAATGTTGCACCCGCGCTGCGGAGTGCCGGTAGAATGTCGCCGGTTGCGACCAAGCCTAGGGAGACACTCATGAAATGTTTGCTGACCACCCTGTTGCTGCTCGGCCTGGCGTCCGTGCCGGCGCGCGCGCAGTTCGAGACCGGCTCAGTGCTCGGCGCCGTGCGCGACAGCACCGGCGCCATCATCGCCGACGCCACCGTAACGCTCACCCATGTGGAGACCGGTGTCACGCAGATACGCCAGTCCGACGCATCGGGTGCCTTCGAGTTTGTGACCCTCCGAATCGGCACGTACCTGCTCACGGCCGAGAAGGAGGGATTTGCCGTGGCGGTGGCCGACAACGTTCAGGTCACCGTCGGCGCCCGGCAGCGCGTCGACCTGGCCATGCAGGTGGGGCAGATGACGGAGCGGGTGGAGGTCTCCGCGGCCGCCACGCGGCTGGAGACCGATACCAGCGGGCGGGGACAGGTGATCACCGGCGACCAGACGCGTGCGCTGCCGTTGAACGGGCGGGAATATTCCTCGCTCGCCCTGCTGACAACCGGCGTGCGCCTCTCCGCCCTGAACACCGGCGGGCAGACGCCCCGCGAGGGCTCGTTCAACGTGAACGGGCTGCGCAGCACCTTCAACAACTTCCTGATCGACGGGGTCGACAACAACGCCTACGGCACGAGCAATCAAGGTTTTTCCAACCAGGTCATGCAGCCCGCGCCGGATGCCGTCGCCGAGTTCAAGGTCGTCACCAACAACATGAGCGCCGAGTACGGACGGTCCGCCGGCGCGACGATCAACGTGGCCTACCGCAGCGGCACGAACGAGTTCCGGGGCAGCGGGTGGGAGTTCCTCCGGGACACTGCCTTCAATGCCACCGGCTTCTTCAAGCCGCCGTCCGGTGAGAAGCCCCCTCTGGAGCGCCATCAGTACGGCGGCGTGCTCGGCGGCCCTCTGGTCCGCAGCAAGGCGTTCTTCTTCGCGGACTACGAGGGTTTCCGGCAGACGCGGGAGGTCGTCTCGACGACAACGATCCCGACACTGGCGCAGCGGCAGGGAATCCTGCCGGCGACGGTGAACAACCCCCTGACGGGGCAGCTCGTCCCGGCCGGCACGCCAGTTCCGATGACCTCCTTCGCGCGGGCGGTGCTCACCGGCCTGCCGGACCCGACGACCTCCGGAGCGACCAACAACTACGTGAGGCTCCAGCAGTTCAGGAACGTGACCGACAAGGCCGGCGGCAAGGTTGACGTGCACCCCAGGCCGGGACTCGCGTTCTCCGCGCGCGCCGGCTACCGCGACGCCGGCATCACGGACGAACCGCCGATTCCCCTGCCGTCGGGCGGCGCGGGCAACGGCTTCACGTACGTGACCAACAAGCAGTTTGCCGGCGGGGGGACGTGGTCCCCCACGAACACGTCGCTCATGGAATTCCGGTTCGCCTGGTCGAACACGGTTGCGGGCAAGAACCCGCCGGCGCTCGGCACCGGCAGCGCAGCGGACCTGTTCGGCATTCAGGGGCTCCCCACGGATCCGCGGGTGGCCGGCGGGCTTCCCACGCAGCTCATCACAGGGTTCTCGGATCTGGGTCGCCAGGCCACCAACCCTCAGTGGCAGTTCCCGACCGTGTTCAATCCGAAGATCAACTACACGTGGTCGCGTGGACGCCAGTCCATCAAGACGGGCTATGAGTTCCAGCACATCCAGACGGAAGTGCAGGACGTGAACCCGCTCTACGGGCGCGACCAATACGCGGGGCAGCTCACCCGGCCTGCCGGGGCAGCCGCGGGCAACATGTACAACCTTGCCGACTTCATGCTGGGGCTCCGCAGCACCTATGCCCTCAGCAACATCCTGGTGGCCAACCTGCGCCAGAACATGCACTTCGCCTATGTCCAGGACGACTTGCGGCTCACCGATCAACTCACGCTCAATCTCGGGCTGCGCTACGAGTACGCCACGCCGCACTGGGAACGCGACAACGTGCTGTCCAACTTCGACCCGGAGGGGCGGACCATGGTGATGGCCAGCAACGGCTCGCTCGAAAACCGTGCGCTGATCACCCCCGACCGCAACAACTTCGGTCCCCGGCTCGGCCTCGCCTACACTCTCACTCCGCGCACGGTGTTCCGCAGCGGGTACGGCATCAGCTACGTGCACTTCCACCGGGCGGGCGGGGCCAACATCCTTCCAATCAACGGGCCGCAGGTCATCAACGCGGTCGTCGTGCAGACGAACCCCCTCGGTCCAGGGTTCCGGCGTACGGAGGAGGGTTATCCGGCCGGCCTGACGGACCCGTCCCGGTTCGACCCGCTCGCCGCGAACATCACCTACATGCCGCGCGACTACCGTTCGAGCCGGGTGCAGAGCTGGTTCGGCTCGGTGCAGCGGGAGCTGGGCAGAAACATGATCGTAGATGTGGCCTACGTCGGGAACGCGGGCAGCGGGCTGCTGCTGTTTGCCAACTTCAACCAGGCCCAGCCGAACAACAGCGCAGGATCGATTCCGCTGCAGGCGCGCCGCCCCATCCAGGATTTCGCGGACATCACCTATTCGTTCAACGGCGGCCGCTCCCGGTACGACGCGTTCCAGGCGAAGTTCGACTGGCGCATGCGCGCGGGCCTGTCCGTGCTCAGCTCCCTCACGCTCTCCCAGACGAAGGACAACGGCGCGGGGTCGCTCGAGAACCCGAACGGCGACGCCCCGGCGCCGCAGAACTTCTACGATCTCGACGCCGATTACGGCCTGTCGGCCTATCACCAGCCCTACAACAGCACGACGAGCGTCGTCTTCGACCTGCCGTTCGGGCAGGGACGCAGGTTCCTCGGCAGCGTTCCCGGCTTCGTCGATGCGCTGATCGGCGGCTGGCAGGTTGCCGGCATCAATGCGGTTTACGCCGGCGAAAACGTCACGCTGCGCTACACGCCCCCCGCGTCGTTCCAGGTATCGGGGATCCAGCAGGATTTCCGCGGCGCGAACAGTTACCGCCCGAATCTTGTCGGCAACCCCGTGCTTCCCGCCGGCGAGCGCACGCCGCAGCGCTATCTGGATCCCGCGGCGGTCGTCATCCCGACGGATCCCGTCCAGCCCTTCGGCAACGCGCCGCGGAACAACGTTCGAGGGCCGCTCGTCTGGCAGCTGGACATGATGCTCGGCAAGCGTTTCGGCATTCCGTGGCGGTCGGCGCATGCGGAGTTCCGCCTCGAGGCGTTCAATCTGCTCAATCGCACCAGCTTCCGCGCGCCGAACGGCAATCGCAGTGCAACGGCGTTCGGGACGATCACGTCCACATACGACCCGCGTCAGCTGCAGCTGGGCGTCAAGGTGATGTTCTGATTACCTGGGCAACCGCCAATGCCCAACTCCCAACTCCCAACTCCCAACGCCCAACTCTCAACTCCCAACTCCCAACGCCCAACTCCCAACGCCCAACTCTCAACTCCCAACTCCCAACGCCCAACTCCCAACTCTCGACGGTGGATGCCGGGAGTTGGGCGAGTTCTACGGCTGCCGGGGAAACTGATCGGGGTTGTCGGTGAACACCGCGTCCACACCGATCCGGTAGAGGAAATCGGCCATCTCCTCCTTCACGGTCCTGCCGGGCGGCAGGCCGGTCGACCGGAAGGTGTAGGGGGTGATCGTGAGGCCAGCCGCACGCGCGCGGGGTGCGAGCGTCGTGTCCGACAGCAGGAGTGCCTTGGCGGGCCCGATGCCGACGGCGAACGTCCGGATCTCCTGCAATCCCTCGTCGGTGAGCCATTTCGTGCGGCCGGGGTCGTTGTCGCTGATCAGGAACACGAGCGGCAGGGAGGTGCCGGCCTTCCGCATGTTCCGCAGGCTCTGCGCCGAGAAGGATTGAATGATCACCGGCGTCCTTGCATCCGCACCGGGGCGATCGAGGCCGTTCTTTAAAAGGGTGTCGAGGAGCAGGGTTTCCATGCTGAAGCCACGGCCGGCATACACCTCGGGCGCTTTCGTCTCAGGGTAGAGTCCCGCCCGGCCGCGCACGAGGTCGATTGCCTCCTGGAAGGTCAGAATACGTTCCCCGGAGAACTTCGGGGCGAACCACGACCCGGCGTCCAGCCTCTTCAGCTCGGCGACCGTAAAGTCCGAGACGTGCCACACCGGACGTCCCTTCGCGTCGGGGGTGCCGCGATTGGGGAATACCTCCCGCACGTTGGTGGTGTGCTCCAGCGTGAGGTCGTGAAGGCAGACGAGCACGCCATCCTTCGAGATCTGCAGGTCCTGCTCGACGAAGTCCGCCCCCTGCTCGATCGCCAGGCGGTACGCCGCCGCCGTGTGCTCGGGCGCATACGCCGAGGCGCCTCGATGCGCGACGAGGACCTTGCCGGCCTGCTGTGCCGCGGGTCTGCCGTGCGCCACGGCGGCAACGAGCGCAACGGCCGCCGTCACACAGGCCAGGAGGCGCCGGAGGCCCCGGCGGGGATTTTGTTGCGCTGTCATGCGTCCTCCCTGAATGCCTGCGTGGCGGCGATATCGCGCCGATACGTGTCGAGCTCCTCGGCCACCCGAGCGGCTGACCAGCCAAGCTCCCGCCCCATCAATGCCGCGGCCCCCGCGGCAGCTCCCCACCCCTGATCGTCGGAGGCACCGAGCAGGGTCCGGCGTCGCAGAAAGTCGGAGAGATGGAGGCAGTGCTCCTGCCGGACACCAAGGACGACCTGTGCCCCGATGACCGGACAGCCGGGCGCCAGCGGCCGTGCCAGCTCCGCCTCGGAGTGCGCCAGCGCGAGGACCTCCGCCGCCCGCGATCCGTACAGTTCATCCAGGTGCGGTGCGCTCGCTTCCGATCCTCTCCCTCCGGGGAGCGGCACGTCCGCCGTGACCGACGGGCGGCTCGTGATCCCAAGGCGGCGGCAGACGGCATCAGCCGTGTCCTCGGCGATCGCGCGGTAGCCCGTAATCTTCCCGCCCAGAACGGAAATCATTCCTGGCGGACCACCTGGCGGGCCATCGACGATCTTGTGCATGCGTGAAACGGACGATTCGCTGCCGCGCTGCCGGACGAGCGCCCTGACACCCGCGGTGGTATACAGCACGTCGCGCATCCTGAGGGACGGGAACACCCGGGCGACCGATGCCAGCACGTACTCGACGTCAGCGCGTGTGGCCGTAGCATCTGCCGGATCACCGTTGAAGTCCGTATCGGTCGTTCCAATCCACGTCAGACCGGCACGCGGGATGGCAAACAGTAGGCGCCGATCGACCGCCGAGAACAGCACCAGCGCGCGGTTCGTAACGGGCGGGCAGATTAAATGGATGCCCTTCGTGGTCCGTACGACGCCTGGCTGCTGTGCCGTCAGGCGCGCCGCCACCCGCTCGAACCAGGCCCCGGTCGCGTTCACGACAACCCGGCTCCGAACGTCGGTTTCCGAGCCGTCCGTGGTGTCCCGCACCCGGATGCGCTGGAGGCGTCCCCCCTCGACGCCGGTCCCGATGACCTCGCAGTAGTTTGCGACCCGGGCGTGATGAGCCTGCGCGTCGAGGACGTTCTCGAGCGCCAGGCGCTCGGGGGAATCGACTCGCGCATCGTGATAGGCCGCGGCGCCGCGGATATCAGCCCTGTCGAGCGCCTCGTCAGCCGCACGCGCCTCCCCGGCCGAGAGCCAGCGCCGGCTGGGGAGGCTCTTGTCGAAGCTGAGCCCGTCGTACAGCGCAAGTCCGGCCCGGATCTTCACCGCGGAGGTGCGATCCCCGTCGAAGAACGGAATGAGGAACTCGAGGGGCCTGACCAGGTGCGGCGCGATCCGCAGGAGGATTTCCCGCTCCCGGAGGTCCAGCCGCACCAGTCGGAAATCGAGCATCTCCAGGTAGCGCAGGCCGCCATGGACGATGCGCGTGGAGGCTGAGGTCGTGCCGCTGCCGAAATCGCGCTTTTCGAAGAGGGCCACGCGCAGCCCCCGGAGCGCGGCATCCCGGGCGATGCCGCACCCGATGATCCCGCCTCCAATGACCGCCACATCGAACTCGTCGCCGGTGAAATCCGCCAGTCTTCCCACGTGTCCCCGCACAATTCTACGTCGGCCCCTTGACTCTGCGCCTGCGGGCATTCCAAGATTCCCGCGCATGCAAAGCCTTGTTGCTGAAACCGTCGGGACGTTGTTCCTTATTCTTCTGGGCGATGGCGTCGTTGCCAACGTGCTGCTCAAGGGAACGAAAGGGGAGAATGCCGGCTGGATTGTCATCACCGTCGGGTGGGGCATTGCAGTGGCGATGGCGGTTTACGCCGTGGGGCGGATCAGCGGGGCCCACCTGAACCCGGCGGTGACGCTGGGCCTTGCCGCTATCGGCAGCTTCTCCTGGGCCGATGTTCCCGGGTATGTGGCCGCGCAGATGCTCGGGGCCATCCTGGGCGCAGTGCTCGTGTGGCTGATGTACCTGCCGCACTGGAAAGAAACGAACGATCCTGCGCTGAAGCTTGCCGTCTTCGCCACGGGCCCCGCGATCCGGAACCCGGTGACGAACGTGATCGGCGAAGTCATCGGCACCGCCGCGCTGCTCTTCGGGATCCTGGCCATTGCCGCCAACGCACAGACGCTCTCGGGGCCGGGGGATGTGGACTTGTCGTTTGTCTTCAGCCGGGGCCTGCAGCCCCTGCTCGTCGGCATCCTCGTGCTGGGGATCGGCCTGTCGCTGGGAGGCCCGACCGGTTACGCCATCAATCCCGCGCGCGATCTCGGGCCACGCATCGCCCACGCCATCCTCCCCATACCGGGCAAGGGAAGCTCCGACTGGGAGTACGCGTGGGTCCCTGTGGTTGGTCCACTGGTCGGGGGGGTGCTCGGCGCAGGGGCGTTCTTCATGCTCGGCCTGTGAGCCACGGAGGTGACGGAGCACACGAAGCAGTGCACGTCACGGAGGCACGGAGCCGTACGTCTGCAAGCGCGTGTGTTTGGGCGTTGGCGTTGGGCGTTGGGCGTTGGGCGTTGGGAGTTGGCAGTTGGACGTTGGGAATTGGGAGTTGAAAGTTGGGAGTTGGGAGTTGGAAAGTCGACCTCCTCCTCCCGCAGGGGTGAACGGATGGCGATGAGCAAGCGGTATGTCGGGGCGCTCGACCAGGGGACGACGAGCACGCGGTTCATGGTGTTCGACCGTCAGGGTCAGGAAGTGGCGCGGCACCAGGTGGAGCACGACCAGATACTTCCGCGCCCGGGATGGGTCGAGCACGATCCGCTGCAGATCGCGGCGCGCGTGAACGAGTCGATTGCCGGAGCCCTGAATGCGGGGGGGCTGACCGCGGCGGACCTCGCCGCCATCGGCATCACGAACCAGCGCGAGACCACCGTCGTCTGGAACCCGAAGACCGGCCGCCCCTGGTACAACGCCATCGTCTGGCAGGACACGCGGACCGACCGCCTGGTCTCGGCCCTCGAGGCGCGTGCAGGGGAGCTGATTCGCAGCCGTGCGGGGCTTCCGCCAGCCACCTATTTCTCGGGCGGCAAGGTGCAGTGGATCCTCGAGAACGTCGAGGGGGTCCGCGAAGCGGCGTCGCGCGGAGAGGCGGTGTTCGGCAACATCGACACCTGGGTGATCTGGAATCTCACCGGGGGCCGGGACGGTGGGGCACACGTCACCGATGTGACCAACGCCAGCCGTACGATGCTGATGGATCTCCGCACCCTGGACTGGGATGACGAACTGCTCCAGATCTTCGGGATCCCGCGTGAGATGCTCCCCGCCATTCGCTCCTCGTCGGAGAAGGCGTATTACGGGATGACGCTCCGCACCGGACCTGTCGGCGGCGAGGTGCCGCTGTGCGGCGATCTCGGCGATCAGCAGGCGGCCACGGTCGGCCAGGTGTGCGTGTCCCCCGGAGAGGCGAAGAACACGTACGGCACGGGCAACTTCATGCTGCTCAACACCGGCCGGGATGTGGTGCCGTCGAAAGCGGGGCTGCTGACAACGGTCTGTTATCGAATGGATCAAGCCGAGCCCATCTACGCGCTGGAGGGCTCCATCGCCGTCACGGGCTCTGCCGTGCAGTGGCTGCGTGATCAGCTTGGAATCATCGCCTCGGCCGGCGAGGTGGAGGCGCTGGCGACGAGCGTGCCTGACAACGGCGGGATGTACTTCGTGCCGGCGTTCTCCGGACTCTTCGCGCCGCACTGGCGATCGGACGCGCGCGGCGCCATCGTCGGGCTGTCGCGGTTCAACACGAAGGCGCACCTCGCGCGGGCGACGCTGGAGGCGATCTGCTACCAGACGCGCGACGTCGCCGACGCGATGGTCCAGGATTCCGGCGTGCAGCTGGAAGTGCTCAAGGTGGATGGGGGCGCCACCGTGAACGACACCCTCATGCAACTGCAGGCGGACATTCTCGGCGTCCCCGTCGTCCGCCCGGTCGTCGCCGAGACGACCGCCCTCGGGGCCGCGTATGCAGCGGGGCTCGCCACCGGGTTCTGGACGGGGCTGGAAGACCTGCGCCAGAACTGGAAGAAAGACCGGCAGTGGGAGCCGCGCTGGAGTGCCGATCAGCGCGAGGCGGGCTACGCAGGATGGAAAAAAGCGGTCGCCCGCACGCTGGACTGGGTGGAGGTGGGCTAGGCCGTTACGACTCGATCTTGATGAGCTCCACGTCGAATACGAGCATGCCCTGCGGCGCGCCGCGCTGACCGCCGTACGCGAGCTTTTCCGGAATCCACAGCCGGCGCGTTTCCCCTTCGACCATCAGCTGCACCCCCTCGGTCCAGCCGGGAATCACCTGGTTCAGTCCGAACGAGATCGGCTCGTTGCGCGCGACGGAGCTGTCGAACATCTGTCCGTCGGTGGTCCATCCGCTGTAGTGCACCTTCACGCGCGACGCGGCGCGGGGGTGTTGTGTGCCCGACCCGGGGGTCAGGACTTTGGTGGCCAGGCCGCTCGGCGTGGTGCCCGCATCGGCCGGCGGAGCTTTGACGTCGGGTGGCGCCGGGATCGTTTTTGGCATCGGCTGGTCCTCAGTGTGTGAGTATCGTAGTGTCTTGCGGGTCCCGGCGTCGACCTCGTCCGTCCGGCGCCCCCGAAGGAGGTCTTGTGTCGCATGATGTGCCACGACGTGCGCTCGGGCGCACCGGGGAGCAGGTGTCCGCCATCGGGCTCGGCGGATGGCATCTCGCGCTGAGCCATGTCAGTGAGGCGTCCAGCCTTGAAATCGTCCGCACGGCCATAGACCGCGGCATCACCTTCATGGACAACTGCTGGGACTACAACGACGGGGCCAGCGAAATCCGGATGGGGAAGGCGCTTCGCGACGGGTACAGGCAGAAGGCCTTCGTGATGACGAAGATCGACGGCCGCTCCCGGAAGGAAGCGGCCCGGCAGCTCGACGAGTCGCTGCGCCGCCTGCAGACCGACTGCATCGACCTGGTGCAGCACCACGAGATTATCCGGTACGAGGATCCTCACCGGGTCTTTGACGAGGAGGGGGCGCATCGTGCGCTGGAGGATGCCCGGCAGGCCGGCAAGCTTCGATACGTCGGCTTCACGGGGCACAAGGACCCTCGCATTTTTCTGTACATGCTGGAGATGTCTCGAGAGCGCGGCATTCGGTTCGACGCCGTGCAGATGCCGCTGAACGTCATGGACGCGCACTATCGGAGCTTCGAGAAGGTCGTGCTCCCCGAGCTCGTGAACGACGGCATCGGCGTCCTCGGGATGAAGTCGATGGCCAACGGGATCATCCTCAAATCTGGGACGGTGACGGCGCTCGAATGCCTGCAGTACGCGCTCCGCCTCCCCACGTCAGTGGTCATCACGGGGATTGATCGCCTGGAGCTGATCGACCAGGCATGCGAGGCAGCACGCACGTTCGGGGAGATGAGCGATCAGGAGGTCACGTCGCTGCTGGCACGCACGGCGAAGCCGGCCTCACGCGGGGAGTTCGAGCCGTTCAAGACGACCTCCATTTTCGACGGGACGGCGGCAAATCCGGACTGGCTTGGGGAGGAACCCGCGCGGGTACAGGCGCTCATCTCCGAGTAGCGCCACGGCCCTCGCCCGTGGTGCCTGCCTCGGATCCGCTTACTGCAGTTCCGCGAGCTCGGCTCGAGCCTGACGGAGGACTGGGAGGTCCTCGTCCGCCTGTTCCCAGGTGTTCAACAGACCGGCGTAGGCATTGCGGCTCCCAAGGATGTCGCCGGTCTGCGCCAGCGCCCGCGCCAGACCCAGCTGCGACAGGGGAATCACAGGTGAGAAGGGGTCAGCCCCGCGATGGTCCAGCACGCTCTGGAACTCCCGGGCAGCCTCCGCAGGCTCCTTCCCGAGGGACCTCGCCTCACCGCGCAGGTACGCAGGAACGAGTGCCGCAACGGTGCCGCGCTCATAGCGGGCGGCCAGACGCAGCTCCTCCACAGCGGCGGCCGCACGTCCGCGGCGCATCAACACGGCAGCTTCGGCGGTCGGAAGGTAAGCGGCGTGCAGCAGGGTGTCGTCCGGGCGAACCGGCCGAAGCCGGCGTATCAGGTGTTCAGCGCCCTCGAGCGCGCCGGCCAAACCCAGTGCGGTTGCCGCCCGGAGCTGTGGCTCGAAGGCGGTGGCCGTGCTGACCACGCCGCGCGCGAGCTCCAGCGCCTGCGGATGGTAGCCGAACAGAGCCTCGGTGAGTGCGGCCTGAGAGGCGTATCCCGACGCGACCTGATCGAATCCCTCCCGCGTGGCGGTCGCCACCGTCTCGCGATAGAGCGCCCGTGCCTCCGCGATATGCCCTCGGAATGCCGCGATTTGGGCTCGCGCGCCGGTTATGTCGAACCCGCGGCGGTTGGCAGCCGCCCAGTCCAGTTGCGCACGGATGCCCTGCTCATCACGGTCGAGTTCCGCCAGCTGGTAGAGGAGCCGGCGGGTGGGTACGGTTTCGATGCCCTTGGCCACGGTCTGCTGGGCGATCCGGCGCGCCTCCGCATAGCGTCCGGCGCCACGGTGCGCGTACGCCAGGTTCGAGTAGGGGAACGCGTGGGCAGGATTCCGGCGGATCGCTTCCTCAGCCTCGGCAACGGCACCGTCGTAGTCGCCGAGCCTGATCAGCAGCAGCGCGAGCGCATTCGCCGGCCGGTAATCGCGGGGGTACGTGCCCTTCCAGACCTCCAGCGTTTCGCGGGCCCGGTGCTGATCGCCGGTGAACCGGTCGTGGTACTGGTACGTGATGAAGAGGCGTTCGCGCTCGCTCACATGCTCGCGCTTCTCGTAGGCGAGCCTGGCGAACTCTTCGCTGCGGCCGGTCTCGCCGAGCCCTCCGTAGATGGTGGACAGCGTTGTGTAGGCCAGCGCGAAACGAGCGTCCAACGCGATGGCACGCTCGAAGAACGGGAGGGAGTCGATCTCCGCCCCGGCCGCCCGCCGGCTCGCCCCTTCCGTATAGGCCTTCAGCGCCTCGAGTGATGGCGTCGTCGCTTCCTCGATGGGTACGTTGTGACGTGCCAGCGAGGCACGCGACTCCCCCAGTGCGGTGCGAATGGTGGCGGTCAAGGGGCCGATCGCCCGCAGCACATCTTCCTTCCGTCCGATTTCCACGTGCTGCCGCGCGATGACGTCGCCGGAGTGGCAGTCCGTGGCCGCGAGCGCCACGACGGTGTCCGGCCCGACCGAGGAGACGCTGCCGTCGAGCATCGCCTGAAGCCCCAGGCGCTGGCAGACCTCGATGCCCACGGCATGCGTCATCCGCGCGTCTGGAGGCTGTCCCATCAGCTGTAGCGTGCTGCGGATGCGTTCATCGGACACGAGGTCCAGATACGGCGATTGCGCCAGGTACACCGTCACGGCTTCCCGGAGGGTGCCATCGAAATCAGGATCACCGGTCCCGTTCACGATCTGGCTGACGAGCACGGCGCTCCGCTCGACGCCCGCCACCGGGGCCGACCACCACGACCGCGCCGCGGCCGTAACGGCCGCGAGCCCGAGAAGGATGACGGCTGCACCCCCGAGCGCGGCAAAGGTCCCGAGGGGCCCCTTCGGTCGCCAGCGGTCCAGCCTCCGCACTGGCTGGTCGAGAGCGCGCCGCGCCCGGCGCAGGTCGTCGAGCAGCTCCGTCGCAGTCGCATACCGGCGCGCCGGATCCTTGGAGAGCGCGCGCCCGAGGATCGGTTCGACAGAGGGCAGCAGCCGCGGGTTGACGGTTCGCGGGGGCATCGGCTCACGTGTGGCGATGGCCGAGGCCATACGCGCGGGCGTCTGCCCGTCGAAGGCCCTGACACCGGTCACCATCTCGTACAGCAGCGCCCCTGCAGCGAAAAGATCGGACTGGTGATCCACCGTCCCACCGGCCACCTGCTCGGGGGACATGTAGGCATGAAAGGGAGCCTCGGTCGTCCTCGGCGCGGTGCGCCCGGTGTGCACGGTCGTGGTGCGCGCGTCGTGGAGAGACACGGTCGGCGCATCGCCGTCGGCCGTCGCGGCCGGGGCCTGCAGCGCCGCGCTGACGGCCCCGAGCTCCAGCAGCTTCACGTGGCCGTCGATCGTGATGAAGACGTTGGACGGCTTGAGATTGCCGTGCAGGATGCCGCGGCGGTGAATCGCGACAAGAGCATCGGTGAGCTGAATTGCTATTTCGAGGGCCCGTTCGGCGGGCAGCAGCCCCCTGGCCATCAGCTCATCGAGCGCCTGCCCGTCGAGGAGCTCGCACACGAGAAACGGCTGCCCGTCGTGCTCCCCCGAATCGTGCACCGCGCAGATGTGCGGGTGCGACACCAGCGAGGCGATATGCGCCTCCTGCCGGAACAGCTCGATCGCTCCGGGGCGCTCCAGCTCCTCCGGCCGCAGCAGCCGCACGGCAACGCCGCGTTCCAGCCGCAGGTCACGCGCGCGGTAGATCTCGGTGCCACCGTCCCGGCCGATTGGCTCGAGGAGCTCGTAGTGGGATATGCGCTGGGGAGGTGTCACGGATGGGGGTCGAGCTCCGCCGCCCCTCAAGACCCGGTGGAACTCAGCTGTCGGCCCGTGCCGAGTCGTGAGTACTCGGCTCGCGCGTCGAGCAGCGGAGGAAAATCATCCTCTGCCGATTTCCAGATCGCGAAGAGCTCTTCATACCCGCGGCGCGCACCCCCCACATCCCCCTCCAGCGCGCGGGCCCGGGCAATGCCGAGGTGTGCCAGGGGCACGACCGGCGTCATCGGATCCACTCCGCGGTGGGAGAGGATCCTCTCGTACTCACGGGTTGCTTCCGCCAGCGCCCCTTTCTGGCGGAAGGCTTCCGCACGCAGGTACGACGGCAACAAGCCGGCGACCGTACCCAGCTCGCTTGGTTTCGCAAGCTCCAGCGCGGCAATCGCCTCGTCCGGCCGTCCATGGCGCAGTGCCATCGCCGCACGGGTGGTCGGCGCCAGGACGGTGCGGACGAATGTGGAGTCCGGGTAGCGCGCTTCCGCTCGTGCCACGAGTGCCTGGGCCTGCGCGTCGAGCCCGGCCAACCCGAGCGCAACACCCGCACGGAACCGGGGTACCGTCCCTGGCACGTCGGCCTCCGTGTCAATCCGCGCGATCACCCGCGCCACGCTCTCGGCTGCCTCCCGCCTGTTCCTGTACAAGGCTTCAGTCCAGGCGAGGTGCGCCGCATACCCCGACGCCGTACCGTTGAGCCCCCGCGCAAGCGCCATGTCGCTCGCGCGCTGGTACAGGGCGACCGACTCCCGCAGCCGTCCCTCGAAGGCGGCTGCCTGCGCCTCTGCGGAGACCATGTCGAACTCCCGCGCACGCCCCTTCGCCCAGGCCAGGTGTGCGTCGGCCGAACCATCTCCTGCAATCAACCCGAGCTGGTACAGCAGACGTCGGGTGGGCATGGTCTCGACGCCGAGCGCCACCGCTTCCTCCGCCGTCTTCCGAGCTGCGTCGTAGCGGCCGAGGGAGCGCTGGGCAAAGGCGAGGTTCGAGAGTGGAAACGGGTGTCCGGGACTGCGCCGGAGGGCATCCCGTGCCTCCGCCTCGGCCCGGTCGTAGCGCCCGATCCGGTTGTGAATGAGCGCCAGCGCATTCGCCGGGCGCGAATCGCGAGGGTATGCGGCCTTCCACATCTCCAGGGTTTCCGCCGCACGCTCCTGATTTCCAGTCACACGGTCGTGGTACTGATACGTGATGAACAGCCGCTCACGCTCGCTCACCCGGTTCAGAACGCCGTATGCCAGGCGCGCGTACTCCTCGCTCCGCCGCCACTCGCCCAGACTGCCGTAGACGGTGGACAGTGTCGTGTAGGCGGAGGCGAACTCCGGGTCGATCGCGAGCGCCTGATTGAAGAATGCCACCGACTCGAGCTCGCGTCCCTTGCGCCGCTCCTCGAGGCCGAGCGCGTAGGCCTTGAGCGCCGCCAGCGACGGAGTGGTCGCCTGCTCGATCGGCACGCCAAACCGCTGGATCGACGGCAGCGATTCACCAAGCGACGTGCGAATCTCGCTCGAGATCGTGCCAAGCTCCGTCAGCACCCGTTCCTTGCTGGTCGCCTCGCGTTGCGCGCGGGCCAGGGATTCACCGGTCTCGCACTCGGTGGCGTTCAGCGTCAGGACGTAGTGGCTGCCGAGCGGAGCGATTGATCCCTCCAGCATCGCCTTCACGCCAAGACGCAGGCAGACCTGCCGGCTCAGCGCGTGGGTGAGCGACTGATCGGGCGGAACCACCATGAGGTCCAGCGTCTCCCTGATCCGGCCGTCCGGAATGATGTCGAGGAAGGGTGATTGCCCAAGGTGCACCTTCAGTGCCTCAGAGAGTGTCTCGTCGAACACCGGATCCCCGGTAATGTTCTCGATCGCGCTGATCAGGATGCTGTCGCGGTCGGTCAGGGCCGGCCCGTTCCGCGCGAGCCACGTGCGCCCGACGACCCCCGCCATGAGCAGGGTGGCGACGGTCGCGGCGGCTATCCAGCGCGTACGCAGGCGCCGCTGGCGCGTTGCTGGCTCGGCTGCGGACACGCCTGCAGTCGAGGACGGGGCGAGCGCCTGTGCCGCCGTCTGGAGCGCCGTGAGCAGCTCACCGGCAGTCTGAAACCGCGCCTGCGGATCCACGGCCATGAGCCGCTGGATGATCGCGTCGAGGCTTTCCGGAATTGACGCATTCACCGTCCGCGGCGCGATGACGATCCCGTTGATGATCTTCATGACAATCAGCGGCACGTCGTCTCCGCCGAACGCCCGCCTGCCCGTGGCCATCTCGTAGAGCACGGTGCCCAGAGAGAACAGATCGGTACGCGCGTCAACGGGCTGCCCCTGCGCCTGCTCCGGTGACATGTACGAGGCGGTGCCGACGGTGCTTCCGGTTCTGGTCAGGTCCGGCGGCAGGCCACCGTCCACCGTGGGAGATGACGCGTCGATGGCCCGGGTCTGCGGTTCGTCCGCGGCAAGCTTCGCCAGCCCGAAATCGAGAACCTTCAGCCGGTCGCCGTGGGTGAGGAAAAGGTTGGCCGGCTTGATGTCGCGGTGAATGATCCCCCGGCGGTGGGCGGCATCTAGGGCTTCGGCAATCTGCCGTGCCAGTTCCAGCACGCGCGCGGCGGGCAGCGCTACCCCCTCCAGCACCTGCCGCATGGTCCGCCCCTCGAGGCGTTCCATGACGATGAAGGGCTGCCCCTCGTGCTCGCCGAGCTCGTGAATCGTGCAGATGTGGGGATGCTGGAGCGAGGAGGCGAGGCGTGCCTCACGCTCGAAGCGGGCGAGCCACTCGGCCGAAGTGCCCCCTTCCCGGCGAAGGAGCTTGATCGCCACTTCCCGTTTGAGGCGCAGGTCCTCGGCGCGATACACCTCGCCCATCCCCCCTTCGCCCAGGCGGTCGAGCAGGCGATAGTGCGAAATGACGGTCGGAGCCATGGGCGATCCGCCGGCGCTCTGGCGCCAGACAAGAAAATGCTGTGAAACGCCTATTGTAGCAACAATTTCGCAGCAGGATGGGCCGCTCCGGCTCCGCCGCCCCCTCAGGCCCGAAGGGGGTCGGCTTCGCCCATCGCAGCCTTGAGCGGCGCCGGTGTGGTCACGTCGTAGAGGCGGCGGGCGCGGGCGCGGTTCACTTCAGCGCGGAAACACCGGAAGCACAGGGTGTGATCGCGATCTGCCCGGATCTCCCCCCGGTAGCGGAAGCGGGCGCGCCGGGAGGCGCAGCCCCGGCACACGTGGCGTGCGGGCGTGCGGATTTCGCGGGGGAGTCCGGTATGGTCGAGACGATCGGCGGAGGCTGGGGACATGAGCACCTCTCGTTTCACTCCCTCTATCGTAACGAGAAGTGTGTCAGATGAGGTCATTCGCCATAATTTCGCCGGTCAAGGGCTTCCTCGCCGCCCCTTCTACTTTCGCCCCAGGATGCGATCGAGTGAATCGGAGGTCTGGTAGATCAGGGCTTCCGGGTAATGGGCGTAGGGGTGGAAGTATTCGAATGTGCAGTAGCCCTGGTATCCGGTGCCGTCGAGCGCTTCCATCACGGCTGGCCAGTCGGTCGTGCCGTCCAGCAGCGGCCGGAAGGCTTCCAGCGAGTGATCGGTTCCCTTCTTGGTGAACTCCTTGAAGTGCGTGTTGCCTATGCGTGTGCCGAGGATGGGGATCCAGTGCTCTGGATGCTGGAAGAGCATGATGTTCCCGGTGTCGAAATGCACGCGGACGTTCGGGCTGCCGAACCCGTCCACGAACGCGTTCATCTCCATCGGCGTCATCAGATAACCGTTGAAGAAGATGTTTTCGATGTTCAGTGAAACCTTCAGCCTCTCGGCCGCCTTGACGAGGGAGCCGATGGCCTCGCGCGCCCGTCTGTCGCAGACATCGTTCGGCACCGGCTCGTGATCGTCGCGCCAGGGGATGTGCACCGCGCCGGGGACCACCAGCAGGTTGCCGGTGCCGAGGTCGTGGGCTGCCTGCGCCATCCGCCCGGCCAGCTCGAGCCCGCGGCTGCGCTTCGCCTCGTCGTTGCTCGTGAGCGGATAGGGCCAGAAAAGGAACGAGCAGAGGCCGCTGATGTCCAGGCCGATGCTGTCCGCAGCCTTCCGGATCTCGTGGAACTCGCGCGTCCCGGCGCGCGGGGAGATGTCAGATTCCAGGTCGTAGTTGAGCTCGATGCCATCGAAGCCCGCGTCCTTCGCGAGCTGCAGGCACTGGACGAGCGTCATCTTCTCCGGGTAGGGGAATGCCCAGAGATTGATGGACTTCTTCATGTCGTAGCGCCTGCGGGTCGCCGGCGCGGCCGCCTCGGGCCGGCCGGGCTGCGGCGCCGCAGCCATGCCCGGCGCAAAAAACGCCGCGCCAGCCAGCAAGCTGGAACCCAGCACCGAGCGGCGGGTGATCGGGCCGAAGGGGCCCCTGGCAGAGTCCTCGGGTTTCGTCATCGTGTGCTCCTTACAGCCTGCGCCGCTGATTATGTTCCGAGTGCCGTCGCTCGAGGATCAGTCGATTACGTGTCCGGGGTGCGGAGACAGGATTCCGCTGACCCGGGCGTTGCAGGCAGATATCGAGGCCTCGCTGAAGCGGCGATTCGAGGAGGAAGCGGCAGCGCGGGAACAAAGCCTTCGTGCGGCCTTCCAGGAGCAGCTCGAGGCGGATCTCCGCCGGGCGCGGGAGGAAGCGCTCGAGAAGGCGGAGCGTTGGCGCCGGGATGATCTGGCGGCCCTGACGGAACAGGTCCAGGAGACCTGCAGGGGCTGGTTCCCGCCCTGCCCCCGATCCATTCGCTGGAGCCGCCGCAGGACGAGCGGGTGGCCGGACTGCGCCCGCTCGCGTCTCTGCACTTGACGAATGGTGGGACGGATGGGGATGATGCGCCAGCCCGAAGGGCATGCTTCGGCCCCTTCGCAACTCGTCCATCCAGGAGGGTATCGTGAGACGACACCTCGTGTGGTTCACATCGGCTGTACTTCTTGCAGGCGTGGGCCACGGGCCAATGGAGTCCCGGCTCTCCGCTCAACTGCCCGAGGCGCAGCCGGCGCCCGAAACGGCGTCCGTCAACGATTCGGCCGATGCCTGGTTCATCGAGCTTGCGGGGGCACCCACAGCCGACGGGGGCGGGCTGGCGGCGGTGCGTCAGGAAAAACAGGCGTTCCGTAACGCTGCCGCCGCTGCGGGTGCGCGCTTCACCGAGCGCCGATCCTTCGACGTGCTGTTCAACGGCCTGACCGTGCGGATTGGACCGCAGGATCTGACGAAGGTGGCCCGGCTGCCGCAGGTCAAGGCGGTGTATCCGGTTGTGACGGTTGCGCGCCCTCCGCTCGGTGACGAGGGATCCCTGCCGGAACTGCAGACGGCCCTCGCCATGACAGGGGCGGACGTGGCACGGTCGGATCTCGGGCTGACGGGCCAGGGGATTCGCGTCGCCATCATGGACAGCGGGATTGACTACGACCATCCCGACCTTGGCGGGTGCTTCGGCCCGGGCTGCCGGGTCGAGGTGGGCTGGGATTTCGTCGGGAACGCCTTCGACGGAGCGAACACGCCCGTGCCGGGGAACGACCCCGACGATTGCGATGGCCATGGCACGCACGTGGCCGGCATTATCGGCGCAAGCGGCGGGGTGACAGGCGTTGCCCCCGGCGTCACGTTCGGCGCCTACAAGGTCTTTGGGTGCACGGGCCCCACCACCGCAGACATCCTGATTGCCGCCATGGAGCGCGCGCTGGCAGACGGCGCGCACGTCCTCAACATGAGCATCGGCGCGGCTTTCCAGTGGCCGCAGTATCCGACGGCCAAGGCTGCCAATCGCCTGGTGAATCGCGGGATGGTTGTCGTGGCCTCGATCGGGAACAGCGGCGCCAGCGGCCTCTATTCGGCCAGTGCGCCCGGCGTCGCCGAGAAGGTGATCGGGGTGGCGTCGTTCCTGAACACCCACCTGAACCTGACAGCCTTCACCATCTCTCCGGACAATCGGCCGATCGGGTACACGGTAGCTTCCGGCGCGGGTTCGCCGCCTGCTGAGGGAACCTTCCCCATGGGGCGGACGGGAACGACGTCCAGCGCGGCGGACGCCTGCACGCCTCTCGAGCCCGGAAGCCTGGCCGGACAGGTGGCACTCATTCGGCGCGGGACCTGCCCCTTCTTCGCCAAGGCCCTCAATGCGCAGAACGCAGGGGCCGCGGGCGTCGTCCTCTACAACAACGCAGCCGGGCTGATTAGTCCCACGGTAGCCGGTGCGGTTCCCATCACCATCCCGGTTGTGGCCATCACTGCCGCTGACGGCGCCGTGATCGACGGACGTCTGGCGGCAGGTCCGGTCACCATGACATGGACCGAGATGGCGCTCTCCACTCCCGACGTTACCGGCGGGGTCATCGATGCGTCCAGTTCGTACGGGGTAGCGCCGGATCTTTCTTTGAAGCCGGACATCGGGGCACCAGGCGGGAACATCAGGTCGACGTACCCGCTCGAGCTCGGGGGGTACCGCACCGTCAGCGGCACCTCCATGGCGGCGCCGCATGTCGCTGGATCGGTCGCCCTCCTGCTCGAAGCGAGAC